>OKUF01000279.1_pt1 | contig 19977 bp, 16 predicted proteins | sample 1606781 | NCBI WGS metagenome assembly OKUF01 (sample SAMEA3882555, study PRJEB24775) | human gut metagenome | biome: human-associated habitat; feature: intestine environment; material: feces | place: Netherlands | collected 2009/2010
CTGGTGCTGGTGACAACCGAAGCGGCAGCGTCACAGAGTGATGCGACAACGACCGAAGATATTCTGGCAGATATCCGGGAGGAAGCAGAGAATACAACGGAAGAGGAAAAGAAGCGCGAACCCGCTTCAGAGGAAGATAAGAAGGTCACGATGGAAGCAATCTATGATGCAAACAAAGGGGATACATTGCTTGCGGGTGGAAACAATTACAGCTTGAATACAATCTATTACAGTGATGGTGTTGAGGTGTATTCGGAATATCAGTTCCTTGGGTTTGCCGAGGACGGCACGTATCTGCAGGCGTACGAGGATTCAAATGGAATCGTGCAGGTGCTTGATAAAGAATATGGTTATTGGTATCTGATTGATGAGGACAAGACGTGTTATGCATTGATCTATCCGGAACCAAATGTGGCAGATGCGATCATCAACACGAATCACAACGATATGATTATCTCCCTTACAGAGGCGGATCAGACGATCAAGGATATCTACCGTGAGGACGGAGATCTGGTTGTGGAGACAAATTATAAGAATGACAACGCATCTTATGTATTCCAGTATGTTCTGGATGACAATTACAAGGTGCTTGAATATTATTGTTACGATGCCAATGGGGAAAAGGTATCATATTCCTGGGTGACAGAAGGAAATTCTTATACATATCCGGAGGCAATCGCGACCGCACACGAGTCTATGATGACGCGGACAGTTACGTTCAAGATTTTAGAGGGAAAAGGACTGGAGAGCAGTTATACAGTTCCAGTGGACAAACCGGTACAGCTTGCATTGCTGGAATATAAAGCATACACGGATGAGGCATGCACGACAACTTGGGAAGAGACCGCCGACGATTCAGGCATGTATACCGATGAAGTTATCTATCTCAAACGTGAAGGTGCGGACACAACAGAGGGAACAACGGAAGATTCGACGACAAATCCGTAAATCTCTTTACAAATCAGTGGGATATGTAGTATACTACGGGTAAGAACGAATAGTAGGAGAATGTAAAAAGGAAGTGAGAATATGAGTATGAATATTAGCAGCAATTTTTTTAATAGCATGCTTGGAACATCTTCCAGCAATTCAAGCAGTGGATTGATGGGACTTCTCAGCGATTACAACTCCATTCGGAACGGCAGTTATCTGAAGCTTGCAAAGCATTATTATTCGAACGATAGTGCGAAGAAGGCAACGCAGAAGCAGTTTTCCAAGAGTAACATAGAGACGAAGACAGAGGATACTGCGACAAAGACGGCATCCGAGGATGCATGGAAGGATCTGAAAACATTGAAGGATGAGAAGCTGTATCAGAGTGCGGATACAGATAAGATCCAGAAGAATGTAAAGAGCTTTGTCAGCAATTACAACAGTGTGATGGAGAGTGCACAGAATTCAGATAAATCAGGCGTACTGAAGGATGCATCCAGACTGGCTTCTCAGACTGGAAATTATACAAGTGCATTAGCCAAGATCGGAATTACGGTGAAAAGTGATAACACACTTGCATTTGACGAGGAGGCATTTGCATCCGCAGATATGTCGGATGTGAAGAAACTGTTTGCCGGAGATTTCTCTTTCGGCAGTAATACACAGAGTCGTATGTTGCAGCTTGCAAGCGATGCATCTGCAAATTCATCGTCTGTATTTTACAATCAGTACGGAGCAGTGGCAGGCGCGTCAGTTGGAAGCTTCTACGATAGCTTATTCTAATTAGCAGAGACAGAAATATATAGTTCAATCTCCCCAAGAGGATTGATAATAAGAATGGGAAGATCCGCGGGTTGACTGTGGATCTTCTTCTTTTGTCTGGAAATGGGAGGACTGGTGCAATATGGCAAAAATACGAATCGACAAATATTTGGCAGATGCGGGTTTTGGCAGCCGAAAGGATGTGAAAGGACTGCTGAAGGCAAAACAGGTCACCATAAATGGTGAGACGTGTGTCCATGCGGAGGAAAAGCTGGAACCGGCGCAGGATGTTGTCTGTGTGCAGGGTAAAATGGTCGTGTATGAGAGTTTTTCTTATTATATGCTGCATAAACCACAGGGGGTGGTGTCTGCAACGAAAGATGCACATGAAAAAACAGTTGTGAATCTTATTACAGAACAAAAACGACGCGATTTATTTCCGGTAGGACGGCTGGACAAAGATACGGAAGGGCTGTTGCTTTTAACCAACGATGGAAAGCTGTCAAATGATCTGCTGGCACCGGGAAAGCATGTGGAAAAAACCTATTATGCAAGGATCAAAGGCATGGTCACGAAGAAGGAGGTCGCTGCTTTTGCTGAGGGTGTAGATATCGGAGATGAGCTGCTCACAGCACCAGCTGAACTGAAGATTCACAAGGCAGGGAGCGAAAGTGAGATCGAAATTACGATCACAGAGGGGCGGTATCATCAGATTAAACGAATGTTTGAAGCGGTAGGTATGCAGGTGCTATATTTAAAGCGTTTGCGTATGGGACCGTTGTATCTGGATGAGTCGCTTGCATGTGGTGAATATCGGAAACTTACCACAGAGGAAATCCAGAGCCTGAAAAACAGAGAAGAATGGTAAATCGTTTATGAAATACGAGAAAGTATGTTGACATATGAGGTAGAAAAAGTATAAACTGTAAAGAAGGTATTGCAGTTTTGCAGGAGGAAACGATATGGACGAAAATAAGAATCCGGAATCCAGATATGACGTGGATGAAGAAGAGGGTGCAACCACCGTATTACGTGCGATGGATGCAGAAACTGAGGACGAAGAAGAGGGCGCGACAACGGTATTGCGCGCAGAAGATATGCCACCTGAGGATGACGATGATACGGAAGGTGCAACGACGGTTCTGACTGGACCAGAACCAGCGATGATGGGTGCAGCACCAGCACCGGGCGCACCACAGTTTGAGGACAAGACACAGATGCTTCCACCACAGGGAGCGCCGATGGGAATGCCGATGGGACAGATGCCGAACGGACCGATGGGAGCACCAATGGGACAGATGCCGAACGGACCGATGGGAGCGCCAATGGGACAGATGCAGAATGGAGCGATGGGAGCACCAATGGGACAGATGCCAAATGGACCAATGGGAGCACCGATGGGTATGATGCCGAATAACGGACAGATGCCGCCGATGAATGGTGGAAAGCCGCCAAAGGCGCCGAAACCACCGAAAGTTCCGAAGGAGAAAAAACCGAAGGCACCAAAACAGCCAAAAGTAAACAAAGATGGTTCACCAAAGAAGAAAAAGACAGGTCTGATCGTGGCTATCTGCGTCGTTGTGGTATTGGCACTGGGCGCAGGCGCATATTTCCTGTTCTTTACGCCAGAGAAACGGTATGAGAGGAAGATGGATGTTGCTGAGAAGGCGATGACAGACAGCAATTACGAAGAAGCTGTCACGGCGTATGAAGCAGCACTTGGTATCTTTGATGACCGGGTTCCGGCTATGAACGGTTTGTTATCCGCACAGATTAGTGCCGGTGAAAGCGATGGGGCAAGAGAGAATTTCACAGAGTTCCGTACAACAATCACGGGCTTTGATGCAGATAAAGTAACAGAGAACAGTGAGGATATCGTAGCATTCTATGAATACGCAGATGATCTTTACAGTGATACGGATTCTCTGATCGATGCATATAAGGAAGGGTATAACCTGACAAATGACAACGGTCTGAAGAAGAACCTCGTAACCGCATATGTAGACCGTGCCGATGCAATGGATAACTCTGATTATGAAAATAAGATTGCTGCTTATGGAGATGCTTTAGATCTCGACAGTACGAATGAGTCGGCTCTGAGTGGAAGAAAGGCATGTGCATATGCTGTTTTGGATGATATGATGGATGCACAGCAGTATGATCAGGCAGAATCCTTTATCAATACATATGCGGACAGCATGTCGGATGTGGACTTCTCTTCTTATACAGAGAAGATTGAGTCAGAGCGTGCGTTGATGACAGCCAGACATGATCTGATGGAGCAGGTAATCAGCCTGATGTCAGCTTCCGATTATGCAGGCATGATGGACGTGGATGGTTCCGATAATGCAAGTACAGTTGTTGCAAATATGGACGGTGATTCTTATGTTTATGCAACGGATGGCTATGACAGCTCCTATACAGGAAAAGCTGCGGGCGTTTACACATATTCTACTTTGTTGAGTTCTGGCTATTACTTCTATTATGGTGATTACGAGAACGGTGTGCGAAGTGGACAGGGAACGATGTTCGTCAAGATGGATGGTTATAATCAGGCATATCTGGTTTATGAAGGTGCATGGAGCAACGATAAACCGAACGGTGCAGGTACTGAGACATCTGTCAACGAGGACGCTGGCGATGAGCTTGTAACGGTAACCCGTTCTGGTAATCTGGTAGATGGATTGTTTGATGGAGAGGTAACTGTATCGCTTGTATCGAACGATGAAGAGTATGGTGGAACTTACACAGGTACATTTACTGCATCGAACGGTGATGCACCGGATATCCGTGAGAATTATCCGGATCTGGATTTTAGTGATGTATCGGAAGATAAGACAGTTTATGTGGTACTGGAATGTGACGGTTCACCAATGTACTGGCACTTCTCAAAGGGATCAGCCGCAAAGCTCGGTATACATACTTTTGGGAACTAAGATAAAAATAAATGGTGGTAAAACATATGGACATATTGATCAATGACTATATAAATGGAGAGCGCTCCCTGTGTAGGGATGAAGCTCAGTTTTCCGCGTATCTGTTCCAGATTTTGAACGGATGCAAACGTGTCAAGATCGATTCTGACAATTTTACAAATAAGACTTACGAAGTAATGCAGGCATATTATATGCCGGCGTTCCTGCGTGATTACTTCAATTATGCGGACAGTAAAGCTGAATTTAACCGGAAGCTTGTGACATTTGCAAACCGGAAGTTACGTGCACTGTATGCAGGTGAAGAGGCGCAGGGGGCGATGCTTGAGGATGTAGATGCCAAGGCAGTGAATGCTGCGGAGATTTACAATCTGGATAAGGAACTGGATATAGAAAATCCGGGGTTCGATCTTGGAAAGCATATCAATGGATGGTCTGGAAAAGAACGCGAATATCGAAATCCGCTTGCACGTTGGATGATGAATGTGCGACCGGATATCGCAGTTTTGCTGAAACGACGCGGCATCAAGCGTACAGAGCTACGGATGCATGAGATTGATTGTCATTATCTGAATAGTGTAGACACGTATCCAGCGATGATTGGACGCGTGGATGAAAAAGGACATGTGACTGGGTGCAAGAAGATCGTGTGTACGAAGCAGCAGGTAGAACAGTATGCGTTGGAGTTTCTGTGTGAGACACCAACGGAGGAATACGCAGATACCATCGGTATGAAATGGTGGGGACCGGCGAAGGAGTCGGACACACCGGTAGAAGACAGCGGTATTGCGATTGAACCTGGCTTTATTAGTATGGCGAATCTGGTCAGTGCAAAGAATGCACAGATGTATGAGGAAGTGGACAAGCCGATCGCAATGCAGAAATTGCAGGAATACAACAAAGCATTCTATGCGGAAGAGCGGAAAGTGAAGGAACCGAAAGCAATCCTCGGAAGTGTTTTGGAATTACAGATATAAGCAGGATAAGAAAAAGGGTTGAGACATAGTTGTTTCAACCCTTTTTTATGGATACAGAATCTATCAATTATTCCATAGCTGCTTTTAATGCGGCGTCTAAATCCTCTAAGATATCATCGATGTTCTCCAGACCAACAGAGAAACGAACCATACCAGCATCAATACCAGCTGCAACAAGCTGCTCGTCGGATAACTGGCGATGTGTTTCACTTGCTGGATGCAGGACACAGGTACGGATATCTGCAACATGCACTTCGTTGGAGGCAAGTTTTAATGAATCCATGAATTTTGCCGCAGCCGGACGTCCGCCCTTGATGATAAAGGAGATAACACCGCAGGATTTGCCACCGAGATATTTTTCTGCAAGTGCATGGTTTGGATCAGAAGGAAGTGCTGGACAACTGACACTGACAACTGCGTCACTCTTTTCAAGGTATTCTGCAACTGCCATTGCATTTTCTGTATACTGCTTCATACGAACTGGAAGAGTCTCTAATCCGAGATTTAACAGGAATGCAGAATGTGCGGCTGGATATACACCGAAGTCACGCATGAGCTGCATTCTTGCCTTGACGATATATGCCATATTGCCATAAGATTTTGTATAGCAGGTTCCATGGTAGGATTCGTCAGGCTCGACAAGCTCTGGGAACTTGCCATTATCCCAGTTGAACTTGCCGCTGTCTACGATGACACCGCCGATCTGAACGGCATGTCCATCCATATATTTACTTGTGGAATGTACGACGATATCAGCACCGAAGTCAAAAGGTTTACAGAGAATCGGAGTTGCAAATGTGTTGTCTACGATCAATGGAACTCCCATTGCATGTGCAATATTTGCGAAACGCTCAATATCAAATACAGTCAGCGCCGGGTTTGCGATTGTCTCGCCAAACACGAGCTTTGTATTCTCTTTAAAACAGGCCTTGATCTCATCGTCAGACATATTTTTATCCACGTAGATACATTCAATGCCAAGCTTCTTCAAAGTGAAAGAGAACAGATTGATCGTGCCGCCGTAGATTTCAGGGGTACTGATGATGCTGTCACCAGCCTGACAGATATTTAAGATGGAAAGCAAGGTAGCTGCCTGTCCGGAAGTAGTACACATGGCACCGACACCACCTTCCAAGGCTGCAATTTTCTCCTCGACTGCCATGACTGTTGGATTGGCAAAACGGGAATAACAGAGTCCTTTTGTTGGATCATCAAAGATGCCGGCAACTTCTGCGGCAGATTCGTACACATACGTTGTACTTTGGACGATAGGCAGAACACGAGGCTCGCCATTCTTTGGTGTATAGCCTGCATGCAGGCATTTTGTTTCATCTTTCATTGTAATAAAACCCTCCTATGGTATATAGTAGTTACTATGATTTAATGTAACATAAATACTATATTAATACAACAGTCGGGTGTAAGCGAGAGCTTTGCATGTTATTTCGCGAAATAACGACGAAAAAAATGAGAAATTCTGAAAAAATTGCTTGCAAAATAAAATTCCGTATGGTAATATCTAACTCTGTGATATATTTTTATATTCCTTGCTTCCGACCAGTTCGGAGGCCAATAGACCATAAGGAGGTGCAATAACATGAACAAGTATGAATTGGCGTTGGTTGTTAGCGCAAAGATTGATGATGACGCAAGAACTGCTGTTGTAGATAAGGCTAAGGCTATTATCGAGAAGGCAGGCGGCACAATCACAAACGTTGACGAAAAAGGCAAGCTGAGATTAGCATACGAGATTCAGAAGATGAAGGAAGGTTTCTACTACTTCATCCAGTTTGATGCAAACGCTGAAGCTCCAGCTCAGATCGAAGCAAGTGTTCGTATTATGGAATCTGTTCTCAGATATCTTTGTGTTAGACAGGACGCAGAGTAATAGTTAGGAGGATTTCCGATGAACAAAGTAATTTTGATGGGTCGTTTAACTCGTGATCCGGAAGTTAGATATTCACAGGCTGCAGAGCCTTTAGCAATCGCAAGATATACACTTGCAGTTGACCGTAGATTCCAGAGAAGAGACAATTCTGGAAATGAGCAGACAGCAGATTTTATCTCCTGTGTTGCATTTGGCAGAAACGGAGAGTTTGCTGAGAAGTATTTGAAGCAGGGTACAAAGATTGCGATTACAGGTCGTATTCAGACAGGCAGCTATACCAATAAGGACGGCAATAAAGTTTATACAACAGAAGTTGTCGTAGAAGAGCAGGAGTTTGCAGAGAGCAAGAATGCATCTGGAAACAACGGCGGTGGATATCAGCAGGAAGACAGACCGGCACCTGGTAATGTCAGTGCAGATGGATTCATGGATATTCCAACAGGATTGACAGGCAACGATTTACCATTTAAGTAAGGAAATTAAATGGAGGTAATTAGTAATGGCTTACAATAAGACAGAGAAGAGCGATCGTCCAGACGCTCCTATGAAGAGAAGACCAATTCGTAGAAGAAAAAAGGTCTGTGTATTCTGTGCAGAGAAGAATGCAGTAATTGATTACAAGGATACAAACAAGCTTAAGAGATACATCTCTGAAAGAGGTAAGATTCTTCCTAGAAGAATTACTGGTAACTGTGCAAAGCATCAGCGTGCACTTACAGTTGCAATCAAGAGAGCAAGACACGTAGCTCTTATCCCTTACGTTGTAGAGTAAGAAGAACGTATAAAACTCCAATTTGCGGATTTCCGCAGATTGGAGTTCTTTTTTGTCATAATATATACGAATTGATACAAATTAGATACATTTTCATGGTAAGATAAGAACAGTAAAATAAAGGATACTGTGAGGAGATTGTGGTGAGAAAGATAAGAAAAAGACGAATGGCAGCCGTGATGGTACTCTGTGTGGGACTGCTCAGCGGATGTGCCGGCAAAACCCAGACGGATGATCTTGTGATCACGATACCGGAATATGAGAAAATTACATACACAACCGAGCCAGTCGTGCATGGAGACATTGCGCCGGTGCTCGATCTGCGATTGAAATCAGAACAGTTTGAACGGAAAGAATACTATCCTGATCATGATGAGATGGAGGTTGATCAGGTATTTGTCCATGTTGGAGATGTCGTGCAAAATGGAGACACACTTGTCACCTTCTCTTCGGAGGATATAACGGAGGAACGAAGACAGTATGAAAACCGTGTGGAAGAGGATGCGCTTCTGATCGACCATTATACGAAGCTGGATGCAATTAATCAGACAGATGAACACCAGGAGAGTATCGAGCAGTTAAAGAAAGACCAGGAGATTGCAGGACTGTACATCAAAGATCTGGACGCAAGACTGGAAGCTTATACGATTAAGGCAGAGGGAAGCGGCATTGTGAGCAGCCTGTCGGATATGCTTGATTATGGAACCGTGTATGCCGGAGATGCAGTTGTAACGATCCTGTATGGCTCGGACAATTATACTACGACGACAGAGGATGATTATGCGTTTGAGGTAGGACAGACATTTACGGCAACTTTTGGCGTTGGAAGCTATGAGGTCAGATTGACAGCGATTGATGTGCTGGCGTCGGATACGGATGCCGGGATGAAACGGCAGCTTACATTTACATTGGTTGACTCAGCGAAACGGCCAAGCTCGGATTCACTGAATCTGGAGATCGAGAAAAATGTGCTCAAGAATGTCCTGTATGTACCAGAGGATGCAATCGTGTATGTGGGAAATGACAATTACGTCTATGTGCTGGATGAAGACGGATTCCGACATGGCGTACAGGTGCAGACTGGGGCAACGATTGATGGCTATACAGTGATTGAAGATGGTTTAAAAGAGGGCGACAAGGTGGTGATTGCAAAATGAGAATCGGACAGAAACTAAAACGACAGCTGGGATTTTTGATGAGTGTACTCTGCGCGGTCTCTCTGGTTGCCTGTGGAATGAAATATGCAGATGCGCCAGCTTTGCTGGAACCGGTATCTGGAACGGAATCGTACCAGGAAGTATCTGTGGGAGATGTAGGCGATCTGAAAATCGCATATGGATCGATCGTGCCAACAGAACATGCGGTGTTCTGGACGACACAGGTCAGCGTGGCAGAAGTCCTTGTCGACGTTGGAGATTATGTGGAAGCTGGACAGGTGGTAGCTACTGCGGATCTGGAAGCGGCACAAAAGGCAAAACAGGATCTGGAAGAAGCCCGGAGTCTGCTCGTGCAAAAACGTGAGCTGGAGGTGCAGAAACAACAGCTCACGATACAGAAGCTGAATCTAAAACAGGCGGGAGAAAATCAACTGGGAGATTCTGACAGTGCTGCGAAAACAGGAAAAGAGATCGAGACGGAACAGGAAAATGCCAATTATGATGAACTGCTTTACAAGCACCAGCTTGCCGATTACGATGATCAGATTCAGAAGCAGCAGGAGATCATTGAAGATGGAACCCTCAAGGCAACTGCAAGCGGGTATGTTTCTTATGTGCGTCAGTTTACATATGGCAATCAGGTTACAAGCTCGATGAATGTTATCACGATTGCAGATTATGAGGATACATATATTCAGATACAGAATACAACGATCAAAGACAAGCTTCTGGAGAAATACGACCGTTATTATACGATACAGGATGGCGCGAAAATTTCGCTTCGGGAGTATGCCTATACAACACAGGAGCGCCTGACAGCCGAAAATCAGCAGAAATATCCGGCACTTCGAATGCAGTATGAGGATGCTCAAAAGAGCGCGCCAGTCGGTTCTGTAATCGCCGTTTATCTCGTCAGAGACCGCGTGGAAGATGTCCTGTATGTCGGAAACGATTCTATCTATGAGGACGATCAGGGATCATTTGTCTATGTAAAAAATGGGGAGCAGCGCGAACAGCGCTACATTGAGACAGGAGTCAGTGACACGGTAAATACAGAGGTGATATCCGGGCTTTCTGAGGGAGAAAAAGTGTATTATACATCAGAGGCTGCATGGCCGGATGCATATGAGGAATATACGGTAAGTGCTCCAACGAATTATGATTCGATGTTTTATACAAACCGCTATGCGATTGCAGATACGATGCGGATCAATTACACATCTCCATATGAAGGTACAATTCAGGAAATCTGTGTATCCAATGGAGATTATGTGCAAAAGGGCGATGTGTTACTCAAGGTTCGAACGAATGAAGGCAGCGCGAAGCTGGCGGAGATGCGGTCAGGAATTGAGGATATGAAAGAAAATCGCACGAAAGCAGTGCAGGCACATGAGAATACACTTCAGTCGCTGCAACAGGAAAAGCAGGCAGCGTTGACTGCCGGACAGACACCACTTGCAACCGGTACGGATGCACAGAAAGCAACCGACGGTGATGCAGAAGAACAGGCAAATCCGAATCTTTCATCTATGCTGGATGTCGATATTCAGATTGAGAATCTGGATTTTCAGATACAGACGCTGGATTATACATATCAGCTCAAGCAGTCAGAGGAAGCATATACGGAGGCAAGCTGTAACAATGACGGAACAGGTGTTATGTCAATCTGCGCTGAGCAGGAGGGCGAGGTGTTGGATTTCTGGAGAGACACCGGAGGCAAGCTGGAACTTAACTCGGATATTCTGGCGATTGATACGCCGGTGAAGGAGAAATTGGCATTGTATGGTGGAAACAGCAAGGTTGCGAACGGGACACCTGTATCGGTGCAGGATGAGGAAAGTGGAAAGACGATACAGGGCATCATCTGTGGCTCCAACGGAATCACGGAAGGAACAAAGGAAGAGTATTATGTCACGACGGTAGGGGATCGTGTCTATATCACGCAGAGTCTGACGGACGACAGCCGGATGTACTATGTGAAATTAGACGGGAACGCATCCGTGGAGGATATGACCGGAAGTCAGATAATTTCCTATCCGCTGATTTCTTATTCGGATGTGTACACGATTCCGGCAGATGCGCTCTACACAGAGAAGGCGAACTCAGGCAAGGAGACATCCGGGGATTTCTATTATGTGTGGAAAATCGTAGATGGAAATATCGAGAAACAATATGTGGATGCAGCAATCTGCAACAGCGCACAGGATACATCCAAATATAAAAAGGGCGATGTAGTGGCATGTATATTTAATGGTATTTCGGAGGGAGATATACTGGCGGGACCAGTTTCAGAGGAAGAGGAGTAAAAGATGATACGGTTCGTTTTACAAAAAATTAAAAACAAAAAATGGTTGACGACCTGCCTGCTTCTGGGACTTGTCTTTCTTGTGGCGGCGGTTTCCTGTCAGCCAATGTTCAAGGCAGGCTCGCTCAACAAGATGCTGCTGGACAGCTTTCATAATGCAGGTGAGGAAGCAGAGGCATATCCGACGGTGATCGGAAGAACAGGTGCTTATGTGACGGAGAAGCGTCAGACAGCTGCGGCTGTGCTCGACGGTGTGAAAGGGTATCAGCAGACATGGGAGAAATATCTTGGATCCATAAAGGCGGTGAATACGCAGACTATTCTGACGCTGGATGAACAGTCCGCACAGGGCGCATATGGTGGAAAAGGAAAATATCTGAAGGTATCGTATATGCCGGATATGCTGGCACATACACAGGTGCTTGTCGGCGAGGACTACGATGCGTATGCTGGGAATCTGTATGGCTGTATGTTGTCCGAGAGTGTGATGGATGCCTGCGGCTTTACAGTCGGTGAGACATTGGAATTCCCACTTTGGACAGATGCAGACGGGGAAACGCTGAAGCTGCAGATCTGTGGTATCTTCAAGGAGGCGGACAGCACAGACACCTTCTGGTATACAGCACCGAATACGATGGAACAGGAGATGTTTGTAAGTGAGGAAACCTTTGATGCCATCGTGAAGCAGTTTGCACCGGAAAAGATCAACTATGCGACCAATGTGCTGCTTGATTATACGAAGATCAATCAGAAGAATGTAGCAGATGTGCAATATTATATCGAGCAATTTCATAAGGAGGATGAGAGCTTTACCGATTCGTTCCTGAATCTGCTCAAGCAGTACCAGAAGGACAAGAAAACGATAGATATCACGCTCTGGGTATTGGAGCTTCCATTGCTTGGTCTGGTGCTTGCATTTATCTATATGGTGACTGGACAGATCATCGACACAGAACAGGGCGAGATCGCCATGATGCGGAGCCGGGGATACCGCCGCAGCCAGATTGTAGCGCTCTATGCATTGCAGGCGTGTATTCTCTGTCTGGTGGCACTGCTGATTGGAACGCCACTTGGATATGGACTTTGTAAGCTGGCTGCATCGACCACAGATTTCCTGACGTTCCATGCAGGGAATCTCTCGATGTATCATTTTACACCAGTGATGCTTGTCTATGGACTGGCGGCGTCTGCCGTTGGAATTCTGTTCATCCTGATTCCGGTCGTGATTCATTCCGGGGTATCGATCGTACAGCAAAAATCTGATCAGAAGATCAACAAGAAGATGTTCTGGGAAAAATATTTTCTGGATATCGTGTTGCTTGGTGTTTCAATCTATCTGCTTCACAATTTCAATCAGGAGATTGATAAGATTCGTGCACGGGCACTGCTTGGGGCGAAGATGGATCCGTTGATCTTCTTGGATTCTGTATTGTTTATCGTGGCGATGGGACTTGTTGTGCTGCGGTTGCTGCATTATCTTGTGCAGCTTGTCTATCATATCGGCAGAAAAAAGTGGCGTCCGGCAGTGTACGCGTCGTTCTTACAGATCACGCGGAACTTCCGCAAGCAGGGCTTTATCTCGGTATTTTTGATTCTGACCGTGGCGATGGGACTGTTCAATGCCAATGCGGCGCGCACGATCAACCAGAACTATGAAAACCGGATCCGCTATGCAGATGGAGCCGATATCCGTTTGCAGGAGACATGGAAGATGCAGGCATTTTATGTGTCTGCCAATGATATCGACTATAACTATGTGGAGCCAGATCCGGTCAAATATGACGAGCCGGTCAAGCAGGGACTTTGCACGAGCATGGCAAAGGTAATCCGAACCAACAATATATCGGTAAGCCGGGGAAAAACGAAGATTGCTAACTGTGAGTTCATGGGAATCCATACAAAAGATTTTGGTGAGACTGCGTATTTGCAGGAGGAACTAAACAGAGACGTTCATTGGTATACATATTTAAATGAACTGGCACAGCAGGAAAATGGTGTGATTCTGTCGAAGAATCTGGCAGCGGCACTGGAGGTCAAAGTGGGGGATGTTGTGGATTGTTCCAGATATGGGGATTCCGTGATGAAGAAGGAGACGGTGCGCGGTACGATCAGCGGAAAGGTTGTAGCGGTTGTAGATGCGTGGCCGGGTTTTGTACAGTATACATATGAGGATGGAGAAGAAACCGAGCATTATCTGATCGTCGCAAACTATGCGAAAACGGTGCAGAGCTTCAAGATTTCTCCATATGAGATATGGTACAAGCTGGCAGATGGCGTGGACAGTGATGCGGTACGGGCTGTGATCGACGCGAGTGGAACGAAGTTGTCGGCATATACCGCTTTGGACCGGGATATTGATGCGATGAAGGAAACAGCGATGATACGCATTACAAACGGAATGTTCACTTTGAGCTTTGTCATTGCACTGATTCTATGTATGATTGGATTCCTGATTTACTGGATCTCATCGATCCGGCAGCGGGAATTGTTATTTGGTGTATATCGGGCGATGGGCTTAAGCGAGAAGGAGATAAACCGTATGCTTGTAAACGAGCATCTGTTTTCCACATTGCCATCGATTCTGGCAGGTGGTGCCTGCGGCGGTGTGGCGACATATCTGTTTGTGCGGTTATTTGGCGTGATCTATCTGCCGCAGAAACATAACTTAAGCATCTATGTCTATCTCGACCAGATGGATGTGTTGAAGCTTGTCGCGGTGCTCCTGGTTATGATTTTGCTGTGTATCGTGATCCTGCGGCGGCTGGTACGGAGTCTGAATATCACGCAGGCATTGAAATTAGGAGAGGAGTAGGAGTTTCGCTTATGAATATCATTGAAGCAAGAAATATTACACGGATGTTCCCGGTTGGTGACGGCGAATTCTACGCCTTGAAGCATGTCGATATTGATATACCGGCAGGGAAACTTACGATATTGAAGGGACGTTCTGGAAGTGGAAAGACCACATTGATGAATATATTAAGTGCCCTGGATGCACCGACAGAGGGAGATGTCAGTTTCGATGGACAGGTGTATTCGGAGATGGAAGATGCACAGAAGGAACAACTGCGAAGAAAAGAAATTGGGTTTGTCTTTCAGGCAGTTGCGTTGATCCCGATTATGAATGCATATGAGAATGTGGATTTTGCAATGCGGCTGGCAGAACCGGAGCTGACCGCGAAGGAGGTTGACGAACGAATCAGGGAGACACTTGCCTTGGTCGGAATGGAAGAGCGTATGCGGCATATGCCGGGACAGATGTCCGGTGGAGAGCAACAGCGGGTCGCAATCGCGCGGGCAGTGGCACACCGACCGAAGGTTGTGTTTGCAGATGAACCGACCGGAGCGCTGGATACCGAGTCTGGACTTCGGGTCATGCAGTTGTTCCGAAACCTGATCGAGAAAGAAAGCGTGACGATCGTTATGACAACACATGATCCAAACCTGATGGAGCTTGGCGATGTTGTTTATGAGTTGGAGGATGGTGAGATTATTGACAGACAAATACGAGAATGATACATTGGAAGATAGGAAAAACGACATGGCGGAGGAGGCAGATCTGGCGGAAACTGCCCCTCTGATCGTCTGCGATTCTCTCGTGAAGATCTATAAGACAAAAGAGGTTGAGGTGCTTGCTTTGCAGGGACTTGACCTGACGGTCAACCGCGGGGAGCTGATGGCAATCATCGGGAAGAGTGGAAGCGGAAAAAGTACGCTTATGAATATCGTTGGAGGTCTGGAAGTGCCATCCGCCGGACGGATCATCGTGGACGGGCAGAATCTGGCGGAATTTACAGAGCGTCAGATGGTGCAGTACCGGAAGAAACAGATCGGGTTTGTATGGCAGAAGAGCGGACGGAATCTGTTTCCGTATCTGACTTCGCTGGAAAATATTGAGGCACCAATGCTTGCAATCCATAAAAGCGCGAAGAAACGGCGGGAGAAGGCAGAGGAATTGCTGGCGTTAGTTGGCATGGAGCATAAACGGGATTCTTACCCGGCACAGATGTCTGGTGGAGAACAGCAGAGAGTGGCAATCGCAGTCGCGCTTGCAAACGAGCCGGAAATTCTGCTCGCCGATGAGCCGACCGGAGCGGTTGATACAAAGACTTCTTCGAACATTCAGGATCTGTTCCGGAAGTTAAACCGGGAGCTTGGACTTACGATCATCATAGTCACGCATGATATGAAACTTGCACATAAGGTAGACCGTGTTGTCATGATTTCGGATGGCAAGATCAGTACAGAGAAGATCCTGAAACAGCATTACCGGGATATGCTGGATCAGTTGGAATCACCGGATATGACGGATGAGACACATGAGGAATATTCCGTGCTGGATAAGGCACATCGCGTGCAGCTGAGCGATGATATGCTTGCGGCAGCAGGCATTGATACGAACAAGGTCAAGGTGCGCATCGAGGATGGACGCGTCGTGATCGAGGCGGAGGAAAAGAAAGAATGATTAAGATACTGGTAGTGGAGGATGAACGCGCGATTTCGGATCTCATTCGGATGAATCTGGAGGATGCCGGATATGCCTGCACTTGTGTATATGATGGTATGGCGGCAGCGGATCAGATAGAGACACAGACGTTTGATCTGGTTTTACTGGATATCATGCTGCCGAAGGTAAATGGATATGAACTGTTGGAATATATCAAGCCGACGGGAACGCCGGTGATCTTCCTGACGGCAAAGGCAGGACTGGACGACCGTGTCAGGGGATTAAATCTCGGTGCTGAGGATTATATCGTGAAGCCGTTTGAGATCGTGGAGCTGATTGCACGTGTACAGGTTGTGCTGCGGCGGTTTCATAAGGATGTGACAAAACTTGTGTATGGCGATCTTGTCATCAATACGGACAATCGTACAGTACTGCGGGATGGCGTGCCAGTCGAGTTGACACCGAAAGAGTTTATGCTGTTGGAGATATTTGTACGCAACAAAAATATTACCCTGTTTCGGGATAAAATCTACGAGCTTGTCTGGGAAAATGACAGCTACGGCGATACGCGTACCCTTGATCTGCATGTACAGCGTCTCCGTAAAAAGCTTGGTCTGACTGACAAGCTGAAGACGATTTACAAGGTTGGATACCGGCTGGAAGATTAAAGGAATAGAGAAGATTCGTGAAGTTTCGTTATAAAGTTGTAATTATCAATATCATATTATTATCGCTTGGAATTGGAACCGTCGGATTCTTTATGATCCGTCGGAATTTCCAGCTTGCGCTTGATGCACAGATCAAAACCTCGATCGAGGAAAACAATCTGCTGCAATCGACGATCGAGTATCGTTTGCTCGATACGATCAATTCTTCCCCGTCAAATCTTGTGTATCAGATGAAGAATTTAAGTGCCGATGTCGTAGGTAAAATGGGCGGAAACAACAAAGGTGTCTATGTGTTCTACGATGGTGCGGAGGTTGTGCATTCTGCGTCAGACGACAATAAACTTGCCTGTCCGGAAGAACTGTGGAGTACCGCAGTGATCGGGCAGAAGCAGTACATGATTACAAAGGAAGCCGGGCGGTATTATCTGTTTTCCTGTTCGACAAGTCTGGTTCAGGACAAAATGATGAATATTATCAATGCGCGGGATATCACCGAGACATATCAACTCGTGGAAACAGAGAGACGGTATTTTGTGCTGCTTTTAGGAATAGTAGTGTTCTGCTGTACGGTTGCAGTGTTTGTGATTACCTATCTTCTGACGAAGCCTTTGGAGACGTTGAACCGGGCGTCGAAGAAATTTGGAGAGGGCGATTACGAGAGCCGCGTGCATCTGCGCAGTCACGATGAAGTAGGTACACTGGCACAGACCTACAACCAGATGGCGGATGCAGTGTGTGAGCATATGGATGAACTGCAGGGAATGGTGACACGGCAGGAACAGTTCGTGGCAGATTTCACGCATGAGGTCAAAACGCCGATGACAACGATCATCGGGTATGCGGACATGCTGCGTTCCAAGGAGATGAAAAGGGAGAATCAGGTGCTTGCGGCATCGTATATTTTCCATGAAGGAAAACGTCTTGAGGCGATGTCGATGAAGCTGTTTGAATTTATTTACACGAAACACAGAAAGATTGAGTTTCAACCGATCTCGGTTGTGAGCTTCATGCAGGAGGTTACGGAGAGTGTGACGCCGATCCTGGCGCAGAAGAACCAGACGATTGTCTGTACGACGGTGGAAGCGAGGATTGAGGGAGACAGCAATCTTTTGAAATCCGCATTTATCAATATTATAGACAACGCCAGAAAGGCGTCAGAGCAAGGAAGTGAGATCTGGTTCTTTGCGAAGCAGACGGACGATGGCGTGCAGATTGGCGTGCAGGATTTTGGTGTTGGTATCAGTGAAGAACATTTACAAAGAATCTTCGATGAGTTTTATATGGTAGATAAATCGCGTTCACGGAAAGAGGGCGGTGCGGGACTTGGACTTTCGCTTGCGGCATCTATTGTGGAAAGCCATGGGGAGAAGCTGGAGATCGAAAGTACAGTTGGAGAAGGCACAACAATGTGGGTGGTATTTCATGAAAAAAATCTTACAGAACAATAAAATACGCGTCGGACTGTTATTTGTCTGTTGTGCGCTGATCGTCGTGCTAAGCATCGTAGCACCGAAATATCTGCTTGCACGGACGCTTACGGAACAGACGAATCACGTCGAGGTGGCACCGGAGGAATATTATCTGGAAGCGGGAACGATGATGTCACGCAATACATCCTCAAATCTCTCGGCTGTCGATCGGATCAAGCTGATCTCCGGCACATGGGACAGTAACATGACAAAATGCGATATCACAGAGGGCTTTCTGGATGAAGTCGAAGCGGTGGAACTTGCGAAGAAGCAGTTGGATGTCTATTACAAGCAGGGTGTGTATCCGTATTCCGTGCAGATCCAGTATGACAATCTGTATTCATATTCGTCAGAACTTTACTGCTACACGGACACCAGCTTTGATACCTATGCGGCATATCTCTGGAAGATCACATTTACGAAGTATGATAACAGCGTGGAGAATATCGTTTATATGACAGAGAGTGGGACAATCCTGCTTGCATGGGCAAACAACACGAAGTTTGCGCAGACAACAACACTTCTTGACTTCTATGAAAATGTGCAGATACGGGATGTCCTTGGGGAAAATAAGCTGTACACGGCAAGTGCGATTAAGTATATGCCAGTTGCTTCTGTGACGATTCCTTACCCGGACGCAGAGGAGATAAAAGAAATTAAAAATGGAGCATTGATCACACTCCGGGTATCTGGCGACTTAGAGAACCTACAGGCATTGCAATATACGACGGAGCATGGACAGGGAATCGTCCTGATGCCATTACAGAACAACAAATGATATATTTTCTCATATATAATTCTTGATTTTCATAATAAGTTCCTGTATGATGCATATAGTTAGCTTAGACTAACTTATATGCATCAAGGTGAGGAAACGATATGCCAATACAGGAACTGGTTCAAATCAAACAATCAAACGATCTCGAAAAAAACACAGCCGTGATGATGGCGGTCAATTGTGCACCGGTGATCAAGGGAAGCAAGGCTTCGAATCTGATCACAGTGACAATGCAGGAGTTTTACATGATCCGGAAGCTTGTGCGGGGAACCGGGATTTCTTATCATCTTCTAAAAATCAAAGCGAATAAATTCATGTTATTTTTGTATCGGAGAGAAGCACTCAAACGCTACATTCTATCTGAGAAGGTACAGAAATTTCTGCGTGGTTATGGCTATCCGGCAGATGATTTTTCTGCGATGCTGCATAGACTGTTTTCGCGTGTGGAACAGTATAGCAGAGGAGAGATTGCATATCCACATGAGATGGGAGCTTTCCTGGAGTATCCGATCGAGGACATCTTAGGATTTATGGAGAATGATGGAGAGAATTTTTCCTTTTATGGATATTGGAAGGTCTATCACAATGAGCAGGAGATGACACAGTTGTTTCAGCGTTTTGATGAGGAACGGGAGCGTGTGCTGCAGGAGATTCTGGAGGGCAAGACAATCCGGGAGATCGCAGTCTGAGCTGTGACTTGCAAAACGCCAAATATATAACAAAAAGAAAGGGATAAGTTATGAGCAAAGTAAGTATTGTATATTGGAGCGGAACAGGAAATACAGCCATGATGGCAGGCAGTATCGCAGACGGTGTAGCAGCCGCAGGCGGTGAGGCAGAGCTGATCACGGTAGATCAGGCAAGCGTTGATGCATTGAAGGATGCATC
>OKUF01000288.1_pt1 | contig 19477 bp, 20 predicted proteins | sample 1606781 | NCBI WGS metagenome assembly OKUF01 (sample SAMEA3882555, study PRJEB24775) | human gut metagenome | biome: human-associated habitat; feature: intestine environment; material: feces | place: Netherlands | collected 2009/2010
TCTTTTTATAATATTCCACCAATAATTTCCGTCTTCAAACTACAAATCACAATTTGCAATAAATTTCGTAAAATGTTAAGATTAATAAAGAAACACACCCAAGGAGAAATGCAAAAATGGAAGAAAGATGGGACATTTACGATAAGAATAAACAACTGACAGGCCGTACAATGAAGAGAAATGACTGGACATTAAAAGATGATGAATATCATCTGACAGTTCTTGGAGTCATTAGAAGATCAGATGGCAAATTTTTGATCACAAAGAGAGTTATGACAAAGGCATGGGCACCAGGATGGTGGGAAGTGTCTGGTGGTGCTGCACAGGCAGGGGAAGCATCTTATGATGCAGTTCTTCGTGAAGTGAAAGAAGAAACAGGATTGGATGTTAAAGATGCTGAAGGCGGATATATGTTTACATACAAGAGAGAGAATCCAGGAGAAGGAGATAACTATTTTGTAGATGTTTATCGTTTTACATTAGATATCGATGACAGTGATGTAAACTTTCAGGAAGCAGAGATTGACGGCTATATGTTTGCCTCAATAGATGAGATCAAAGTATTTGCACAGGAAGGAATTTTCCTGCACTATGACAGTATAAAAAAGGTATTTGAGTAAGGCAATGAGTTCAACAATAAAACGTAATAAATATGAAATTGATATGTGCAATGGAACGATTATGGATAAACTGATCTCATTTTCGTTACCATTGATGTTATCCGGAATTTTGCAGCTGATGTTTAATGCAGTGGATATTATAGTTATTGGAAGATTTAGTGGGAGCCAGTCGCTTGCAGCGGTTGGATCAACCACTGCCCTGATCAATATGTTTACCAATTTATTTATTGGAATATCCCTTGGAGCGAATGTTTTATCCGCAAGATTTTATGCGGCGGGCAAAGATAAAGAAATGTCTGAAACCGTTCATACGGCAATCACACTGGCGCTGATCAGCGGAATTATTATGGTCTTTGTAGGATTGATCTTTGCAAAACCAGTATTAGAATTAATGGATACACCAGATGATGTGATCAATCTTTCCACTCTTTACATGAGAATTTATTTTATGGGGATGCCGTTTTTTATGCTTTATAATTATGGAGCATCCATTTTAAGAGCGGTCGGAGATACAAAACGTCCGCTGTTTTATTTGATCGTTGCTGGAATTGCAAATGCAGGTCTTAACATGTGTCTGGTTATCATTTTTCATCTTGGCGTTGCAGGAGTTGCAATCGGAACGGTAATTTCACAGCTGATTTCAAGTATACTTGTGCTTCGATGTCTGTATCGATCAGAAACAAGTTACCAACTGCGTTTTTCAAAATTAAAGATTCAAAAGGAATATTTAAAACAGATTTTTCAGGTGGGAATTCCAGCAGGAATTCAAAGCACTGTTATTAATTTTTCTAATGTATTATTGCAGTCATCAGTGAATTCTTTTGGATCGATCGCAATGGCAGGATATACGGCAGCAAATAATATTTTTGGATTTTTGTATGTTACAGTGAATGCAGTGACACAGGCTTGCATGAGTTTTACCAGTCAGAACTATGGTGTTGGAAAATGGAAACGAATGGATCGTGTCTTGATCGACTGTCTGATCTTATCATTTGTAGCAATGATGATCTTGGGAAACAGCGCTTATTTCTTTGGTCCTAAACTCTTGACGATCTATACAAGTAATTCAAAAGTAATTCAATGTGGAATGGAAATCTTGTTATATACAACGGTTACGTATTTCCTCTGTGGATTTATGGATCTGTTTCCTGGAGCACTTCGTGGAATGGGGCGTTCTGGTGTGCCAATGATCCTTTCGATCATTGGGACAGTAGGAACAAGAATCGTATGGATTTTCTGGATCTTCCCGAATCATAGATCTTTGGATATTTTATTTATATCATATCCAGCATCCTGGATCATAACAATCGTATTACAGGTGATCTGTTATTACTTTGTGAGAAAACAATTATATGCAAAAATGAGGGCAGAAGCATAATAACAAACAGGCAGTACATTAACCAGAACTGGAAGAATGTACTGCCATTTTTTGTTGGAATCCTGCATATCGGAATTCTATTTTTTCTTTTTATGAATATGAACCTCAGGAATTGCTACATTATCATAGAGAATAGAATGTTTTTCTTCTTTTTCCTGTTCTATTTCATCAATATGTTCCTCAATCTCATCAAAATCTTTTGTATGGATCTCGGGTATTGCAACATTTTCGCTTTTCATTTTATATTCTGATTTCTCACGGAGCTTATTTCGGATTGCTTCGCGTCTTTTTTTTCTTTTTCCAAACATTTTTCATCGTCTCCCTCTAGATTATAGAAAATTGATAAAGAACGTGATCACCAGACTATTTAAGAAGTCTGCAAATAAACTACCAATCAAAGGTACCAGAAGGTAAGCTTTGACGGATGGGACATAACGTTCACAGATTGCCTGCATATTCGCCATGGCGTTTGGCGTGGCACCCATTCCGAAACCACATACGCCAGAAGATAATACAGCGGCATCATAGTCTCTTCCCATGATATTAAATATTACAAAATAAGTAAATAAGAACATCAAAATAGTTTGTCCTGCAAGTAATGTGATCAGTGGAAGTGCAAGGTCTGCAAGCTGCCATAATTTTAAAGTGATCATGGCGATTCCTAAGAATAAAGATAGGCTGATACCACCAATATCATTGATCTCACCCATATAAATTGTAAATTGTCCAGAATATTCGCCGATGTTACGCATAAATGCAGCAGCAATCATGGCACCGATATAGATTGGGAATGTCATACCTGTCATGGAAAGCAATTTGGAAATGATCGTTCCGATTCCCATGGCGATGATCAGCTGGAACACGGCAGCTGGATACATACTTGTGTGACGTTCATGCTTTTTCTCTTCTTCAATTAACAGGCTGTTATCTTCAGGAATTGCAGTCTTTAAAAGATTTTTCTTCTCAATCAGACGTTTTCCAACGGGACCGCCCATGATACTTCCAGCGATCAATCCAAATGTAGCAGCAGCTGTACATAAAGTGCTGGCACCTTTAACACCAAAGTCTTCAAGAACAGGTCCAAATGCACCAGCGGTACCATGACCACCGATCATAGGGATAGAACCTGTACAGAGTCCAACCAAAGGACTGATCTGTAGTGCTTTGGACAGACCGACTGCAAGAAAGTTCTGGCATATGATCAACATGATCACAAGGATCAGGAAAATGATCAAAGATTTTCCACCACTTTTTAAGACTTTTAAGTTTGCCTGAAATCCAACAGATGTAAAGAAGAATACCATACAGACTTCTTTTAGAATATCATCAAAGGAAAATTCGGCAAATCCAGTTACATAACATACACAGGTAAAGATTGCAAAGATCACACCGCCGATCACAGGTGCAGGAATACAAAATCGTTCTAAGATCGCAATCCTGTGTTTTAAAAAGTTTCCTAACATCAAAACGACTACGGCAACCGCGATCGTCTGATACATATCTAGTTGTATTGTCATTTATTTACACCGCAGCGGTTAATTGCTTCCTTTCTCTGTATTTACTGTGATTCCATGTTGTTTATAATAGGCAGCAGCACCGTCATGGAATGGAATCGTGATACCATCAACGGCAGTTGTCTCATCAAGAGAAATATCTACAGGTAGTGCATACTGAATCTGCTGTTGATTCTTAAACAGAATCTGTGTAATGTCTTTGACAGTATCTTCGGAAAGTTTATCACTTGCAAGAAGAACAGCTTTGACACCAACAGTTTTAATTTCTTTAGTCTGATTTACATATGTACCTGCAGGTATTGTATATTCTGTGTAAAATTTATAAGATTTCTTCAGACGAGAAACCCCTTTTTGATCAAGACTGACCAGACGAATCTTACACTGTTTTGACAGCTCATTGATCACAGTCGTCTGAACACCTGCGGTACAGAAAAATGCATCAATATCGCCAGATTTTAATTTCTTGGCGGCATCTGTATAATTCAGATTTACAGTATCAACAAGTCTTTCGTTTAATCCATAAGCATTTAAAATCTGCAACGCATTCTGTTCAGTTCCAGATTCTTCTTCACCAATGCAGACCTTTTTCCCTTCTAGATCATCCATAGACTGAATGTCTGAATCCGCAGGAACCACAATCTGACAGGCTTCTGTATAAAGGGAAGCAACAGCACGATATCCCTGATATTTCTTATCATTTTCAAAAATACCAGTGCGGTTATAAGCATCATTGATCAAATCCATTTGGGCAACAGCCATCTGAATGTAATCTTTAGATAACAGACGAAGATTTGCAGCAGAACCTGCAGTTGTTTTTACTTCAATGTTATATTTTTTACTCTTAGATGAGATAAGGTTGGCAAAAGTATCACCAAAAATCTGGTAAGTACCACCGATTCCAGCAGAACCAAAGCGGATTTTTCCAGAATTCATCTTACACCCAGTCAAGCATGTACTGATCATAATTGCGACAGCACAAAGTACCATAAGTTTCTTTTTCAAAATATCACCTCTCATTTTTAACATTTCCTTGTCTTTATTTTAACATTAAATTGTTATTTCGAATAGTTTTAGGGCAATAAAAAATTATTTATGACCTTCGTTATATAGTTTTTGTATGTTTTCAGGAAGTTTATCAGGCAACATGGCATTTATAGCATCTTCATTACCGTCTTTCATTGCTGTTTCATAATACCAGCACTTGAATTTTAAGAGAGAAAGAGTTTTTTGAAGTTCTTGGATTTCAGTTTCAACAGCTGATTTTCTGGCTTCAAATAATTCTTTCCTTTTTTCATAGCTGGAGCTGCCTTCAGATACCCAGATAAAAAATTGCTTTATATCTTTGATCTCAAGACCGGATTTCTTCAGACATTCAATAATACGAAGCGCTTCCAATTCATTATCACTAAAATAACGGATATTTCCTTTACGTTCCAGATTAGGGAAAAATCCTTCCTTGTCATAATACCTTAAGGTAGAAACAGGAAGATCAAACATTGTAGAGACTTGACCGATCGTGTACATAGAAAAACCTTCTTTCAAAAATATTCTTGACCTAAAGTTAACTTTAGGTTGTATGATATAAATATCATACACTATTGCTAGTGTATTTACAAGAAACCAGACAAGGAGAAAAATAGATGTATATTGAAAATATTAATGGTCCAGAAGATGTCAAGAAATTATCCGAGGATCAGTTAAATGTACTTGCAGAAGAAATTCGTGATGCATTATTAAAAAAATTAAGTAAGCATGGAGGTCATTTTGGACCGAATTTCGGTATGGTAGAAGCAACGATCGCCATGCATTATGTATTTGAATCGCCAAAAGACAAGATCGTATATGATGTTTCCCATCAATCTTATCCACACAAAATGTTGACTGGACGTAAGGATGCATTCCTATATGAAGAACATTATGATGATGTATCAGGATACAGTAATCCAGGAGAAAGTGAGCATGATCATTTCACAATTGGGCATACATCAACTTCTATAAGTCTTGCACTTGGACTTGCCAAAGCAAGAGACCTAAAAGAAGAAAATGGAAATGTGATCGCAGTGATCGGAGATGGATCTTTAAGTGGAGGGGAAGCATTAGAAGGTCTTGATTATGCCGCAGAATTAGGTGGAAATCTGATCATTGTAGTTAATGATAACGATATGTCGATTGCAGAAAACCACGGTGGATTATATGAGAATCTAAAAGCGCTTCGTGAAACAAACGGAGAATCTAAATGCAATCTATTCAAAGCCATGGGATTAGATTACATTTATGTCAAAGAAGGAAATAAAGTTGCTGACTTGATCGAAGCATTTAAACGTGTTAAGGATACAAAAAAAGTAGTTGTTGTTCATATTAATACGCAAAAAGGAAAAGGATATAAATTAGCTGAGGAACATAAAGAAGAGTGGCATTATTGTGCCCCATTTGATGTGGAAACAGGAAAGCCTTTAGATTTTTTTGATGGTGAGGATTTCTCAAGTGTAACAGCACAATACCTGTTAAAGAAAATGAAAGAAGACAAGAAGGTTGTAGCGATCACTTCTGCAACACCAACAGTTATGGGATTTACAGAAGATAAACGTAAGGAAGCTGGAAAACAGTTTATCGATGTTGGGATCGCGGAAGAAACAGCAATGGCAATGGCGGCAGGAATCGCAGCAGGTGGTGGAAAACCAGTTTATGGAGTATATTCAACATTTGTACAGAGAACTTACGACCAGATCACACAGGATCTGTGCATCGATAGCAATGCTGCAACGATCGTTACATTCTGGGGATCTGTATACGGAATGAATGATGTAACACATCTTGGATTACAGGATATTCCAATGATGAGCAATATTCCAAACTTAGTATACCTCGCACCAACAACAAAAGAAGAATATCTGGCAATGTTGGACTGGAGTATCGATCAGGATCAATATCCAGTCGCGATCAAACTTCCAGGTGGAGAAATGATCTCTGACAGTAAAAAAATAACAAAAGATTTCAGTCAGTTAAACAAATATGAAGTCACAGAAAAAGGAAGCAAAGTTGCAGTCATTGGACTTGGAACATTCTACAATATGGGATGTGAAGTTGCAAAAGCAGTAGAAGAAAAGACAGGAACAAAAGCAACTGTGATAAATCCATATTATATTACTGGAATTGATGAAGTATTATTAGAAGATCTAAAGAAAGATCATGATGTAGTTATTACATTAGAAGATGGATTTTTAGAAGGAGGATTCGGAGAAAAGATTGCACGATTCTATGGGGATTCTGATATGAAGGTATTTAATTATGGAGTGAAGAAAGAATTATTAGATCGATATGATGTTACCGAACTCCTTGAGAAGAATCATTTGACGGTTCAGCAGATTGTGGGGGATCTTAAATTTTAATTTGTATGAGTTGAAGGTCATCGAGTATTTAGAGAAAAAATGAAAGATAGCATGTGAGCAACACGAATTCCATTGACGGAGTTTTGACAGAACGCTTATCCGCTGGATCTCCTGCGATTCTATCAAAACTCCTATGGAATTCGATCGTTGCTCACATGCTATCTTTTATTTTTTCTCTAAATACCTGAAGACTTTCAATCATAAAAATAAGAAAATTCAGGCTGATGGATGTATGTTAAACATTATTGTTTTTCAATTTTTGTAGTGGTAGACAGATGTTTATTATAAATGCTAATATAGTAAAATATTCACCCCCACCAATAACTTCAGTTCATCAAACTACCCTACAAATCGGTGCTTGTAGATTTTAGCTAAACTTCTGTTAACGAATACAAAAATTATCAATCAATACCATTCAAATCACAATTGTCTTGATAAAAATACATAAATAAATCTTGCATTTTAAAACACCTTTTGTTACTATAAACGTGACGAAGGAGTCAAAGCATAAAGAAAAGTGTGCTTTGGCTCCTTTTTTATTAGCTAGAATTAGTTAATAAAAACATTCTCTCGAGAGATTTTCAATAATGTCAGAACCAGCTACTCTGACGAGCATAGAAGCATAGTTGAAAATGAGAATGGAGGAATATACTATGAACGCAGGAGATACAGCATTTATTCTGCTATGTGCAGCATTTGTATTTATTATGACACCAGGCCTTGCATTTTTCTATGGAGGAATGGTACGAAGGAAAAACGTTGGGAACACGATGATGCAGTGTGTATTTATCATGGGAGTTTCCGTGATCATGTGGGTACTTGTTGGATATGCACTATCTTTCGGTGGAAACCATGCAGGGATCATTGGAGGAGCAAAATGGTTTGGCTTAAACGGAGTTGGAATGAAACCAGGACCATATGCAGATACGATTCCAAACCTTGCATTTGCAGCATTTCAGATGATGTTTGCAATGATCACACCAGCACTGATCACAGGATCTGTTGCAGGAAGAATGAAATTTAAAGCATTAGTTCTTTTTATTATCTTATGGTCATTGATCGTGTACTACCCAATGGCACATATGGTATGGGGAGAAGGAGGATTCTTAGCAGAGATCGGGTCTGTCGATTTCGCAGGAGGAAATGTCGTTCATATCACATCAGGGGTCAGTGGTCTGGTATTAGCTTTAACACTTGGAAAACGTCGTGGATATGACCAGGGAGTCTACCACGTACATAATACACCATTTGTATTTTTAGGAGCTGCACTGTTATGGTTTGGATGGTACGGATTCAATGCAGGAAGTGCTCTTGCAGCAAATGGACTTGCAGCACATGCATTTATGACAACATGTGTTTCAGCAGCCGCAGCTCTTGTTTCATGGATGTTGATCGAAGTATTTTCAGAAGGAAAAACAACTTTAGTCGGAGCTTCCACAGGATTAGTTATCGGACTGGTAGCAATCACACCGGGAGCCGGATTTGTTCCAATGTGGGCAGCAGTGATCTGTGGATTATTAGTAAGCCCAATCTGCTACTTCAGTGTAAAACTGATCAAAGGAAAATTAAAGATTGATGATGCATTGGATGCATTTGGATGTCACGGAATCGGTGGTATCTGGGGTGGTATCGCAACAGGATTATTTGGAATGACATCCATCAATGGAGTCGCAAAATGGAATGGATTAGTGTTTGGAGAAACAAGATTGTTTGTAGCACAAATCATAGGGATTCTTGTATCTATCGCAGTTGCAGTAGTCGGAAGCCTGATCTGTATCGCGATTGTCCGTATCTTTACTCCATTAAGAGTTGAAGAAAGAGCCGAGAAAGTCGGATTGGATGTATCAGAACACGGAGAGAATGCTTACCCAAGTTTTAATGGTTTAGATTAAAAGAGGTGAAAATATATGTTGATCAAAATTAATGCAATCGTTCGAGAAGAGAAATTCGAAGATGTCAAAGAAGCTTTAAATAAAATCGGAGTTAATGGAATCACAGTATCACAGGTTATGGGATGCGGAGCACAGAAAGGTTTTACAGAAGTTATCCGTGGAACAAAAGTTGATATGATGATGCGTCCAAAGATTAAATTTGAGATCGTCGTATCTTCTGAAGAATGGGAAAGAAAAACGATCGAAGCTATTCAGAAATCTGCATTTACAGGAGAAGTTGGTGACGGGAAGATATTCAGTTACGAAGTAAGGAATGTAGTTAAGATCCGTACCGGAGAACGTGATGTAGATGCATTACAGGATTAGTTCTTAAAATATCTACTATTATATAGAAGAAACAGGTGATTTTTGTGGAAAAAAATAAAAATCACCTGTTTTATTGTGTATAAAATTATAAAATATAATAAGAAAGATTCATTTCTTGTAATGTGATAAAATTCGTGATAAGATGATAGCCAATCAGAGAAATAATTTTGACATTAGGAAGAGAAACATATTATATAGAAGAAAGAAGACAAGGAAAGAATGAAATTAGTAACACTAGTATCAAATAATGTAGGAGTTGATACGTATCTGGAATTAAGAAAAGCGGTCAACTTTAAACCATTATCAAGAACACAGGCGAAGAAAGCCTTAGATAACAGTTTGTATATCGTCTGCGCATACATTGATGCCAAGATCGTTGGAATGGGACGACTTGTAGGTGACGGGGCGGTCATTTGTTACATTCAGGATTTAATGATTCATCCAGATTATCAGCATTATGGAATCGGAAGTGCAATCATAGAAGATCTGATCGAGTATGTAGAGAATCTTTGTGAAGAAGGAACCGAGATCATGTTGGATCTGATGTGTGCGATCGGAAGAGAACCATTTTATCACAAACATGAATTTATTTCTCGTCCAACGGATAAATTAGGGCCTGGAATGATTCGCTACATTAGAAAGTAGAGGAAAAAAATATGGAAGATAAGAGATACGATCCGTATACTGGATACGAGATCAAAGATGAAGATTCAACACAAGAATATCATACACAAGATGATGATTCATACAGACGATATCGTTACGAAGATGATCACATAGAACAACCACAGCAGGAGCAGACAAGTGGAATTGCGATCGCAACAATGATCCTTGGAATCATAGCAGTTGTATGCATGGTCAGTTGTTGCTGCACGCCAATCGCAATTATCATTGGGATTGCAGCGGTCATTTGTTTTGCGGTGACACCAAAAGTCAGAGGAACAAGAGGAAATAAAGCGAAAGCAGGATTGATCTGTGGGATTATAGGCATCATTGGTTCTGTGATCTTGATCACAGTTTTTGTTGTGAATATTTTGCTTAGTTCGGATTTTCAGAATGAAATGAAAGAGTTTAATACACATTATGATACATATATCGATGAAAATGATGACTCTATATAAGATCATAAGAAGTATGCCATGCTTCTTTAAGAAAGTAACACATTTCTATTGTCCGGCATGCGGCGGGACAAGAAGTGTGATCGCACTGCTGCATTTGGATATTGAGAGAGCATTTTTATGCAATCCAACCGTTGTATATACAGGGGTTATGTTTCTATGGTGTATTGCAGGATGGATGGTAAAGAAACTGACAGCCAGAGAGATGAAGAGCATGAAGCCGAGATTGTGGATGTTGATTTTGGGAGTGTGTATTTTCTTTGGATATGCGGTGATCAGAAATATACTGGTGTACCAGTTTGGATATGATTATTTGGGAGACCTCATTCATTACACAAAATTTAATTAAATATTTGTCACAGATCAAAAGTGCCATCTTTTTTGTAATAGAAAAAGATGGCACTTTTTAATGCTGCCAAAGTAAAAGGTCTATTGCTTGTACTTGTATAAGAACACATCGTATAATAAACATAAAGAAAGAGGTGTCATATGAAAGAATGGAAAGAATATTTATTTAAAGTCAATGGATTTGAAATGACAGCGGTCTATAACGAAGACACGATCCAGAAAGTTTTTCTTCCTTTATTAAAACAATTACAGCAGTTACAAAAGGAAAAAAAGGAACGGATCATTGTATTTATGGCAGCACCGCCGGCCGTTGGAAAGACAACATTATGTGAGTTTTTGGAATATTTATCAAAACAAGATCAAGAGTTTACAGACATTCAAGCATTAGGATTAGATGGATTTCATTATCACTCTGATTACATTAATTCTCATGATGCGATCGTGCTTGGAGAAAAAGTTCCAATGAAGCAGGTAAAAGGATGTCCGGAAACATATGACACAGAAAAATTAAGACAGAAACTTGAGAAGATAAAAATAGAAGATATTTTATGGCCGATTTATGATAGAAATCTTCACGACGTTGTGGAAGATCAGATTAAAGTTACCAAAGATATCATTTTGATCGAAGGGAACTGGTTACTATTAAAACAAGAACCATGGAAATCCATGCAGCAATACGCAGACTATAAAATCTTGATCCTGGCCGAGGAAGAGATGTTGAAAGAACGTCTGATCTCAAGAAAAGAAAAAGGAGGTCTCACAAGAGAAGAAGCTGTGGAATGGTATCAAAACAGTGACAGTAAAAATGTGACAAGAGTTTTAAAAGATTCCTGCCGGAAACATTTGAATCTGCTGTTACAAGTGGAACAGGATAACGATTATCTGCAAGTAAAATAATGACCAAATTTTTGCAGGAAAACAGAAGATATTAGTAACAAGTGAAAGCTTGCAACCCACGTATAAATAGAGTATAATAAACTAGATGTGAAAAAGTTAACGAATTATATGGAGGACAAACTATGTTAGTATCAGCAAAAGAAATGTTAAACAAGGCAAAAGCCGGACATTACGCAGTTGGACAGTTCAACATCAACAACTTAGAGTGGACAAAATCCATTTTATTAGCAGCAGAAGAAACAAGATCTCCAGTGATCCTTGGTGTTTCTGAAGGAGCAGGAAAATATATGACAGGATACAAAACTGTTGTAGGAATGGTTAACGGAATGTTAGAAGAATTAAACATTTCTGTACCAGTAGCTCTTCACTTAGACCACGGTTCTTATGAAGGATGCTACAAATGTATCGAAGCTGGATTCTCTTCTATCATGTTTGATGGATCTCACTATCCAATCGAAGAAAATGTTGAAAAGACAAAAGAACTTGTAAAAGTTGCAACAGGAAAAGGAATGTCTATCGAAGCTGAAGTTGGATCTATCGGTGGAGAAGAAGATGGAGTTATCGGTAGAGGTGAATGCGCAGATCCTAAAGAATGTAAATCAGTTGCAGATCTTGGAGTAACAATGCTTGCAGCAGGAATCGGAAACATCCACGGAAAATACCCAGAAAACTGGGAAGGATTAAGCTTCGATACATTAGATGCAATCCAGCAGTTAACAGGAGATATGCCATTAGTATTACACGGTGGTACAGGAATTCCTGATGACATGATCAAAAAAGCAATCTCTCTTGGAGTAGCTAAGATCAATGTTAATACAGAATGCCAGCTTGCATTTGCTGACGCTACACGTAAATATATCGAAGCAGGAAAAGACCTTGAAGGAAAAGGTTTCGACCCTCGTAAATTATTAGCACCAGGTGCTGAAGCTATCAAAGATATGGTAATCACAAAGATCAAATTATTCGGATCTGAAGGAAAAGCTGACGAATAAGATTTATCATTTCTTGATGAAATTGAATATTGATAATGTAAGAACTCCACAGCGTATGCTGTGGAGTTCTTTATTAATCTTCAGTTTTATCAGGTGAGATGTAGATTTTGTAGATTTCTTCAGTTGTTAGATTAATATTCTGCGAAATGCATTCGTAAAGTGATTGAATGTTGTCAGGTTCTTCTTCCAGTTCGTCAGCAATTTGAATGAAAGATTTTGATTTCTGGATTTTCTTTTTTATTAGTTGAATTAATCGGAAGGTTTCTCCTTCAGCACGCCCCTTAACTCGCCCCTCAGCACGCCCTTCGGCTAGCCCTTCTGCACGTGCTTTTCGCTTCTCAAGAATCTTTTCTTCCCATTCCTGCATATATTTCACTCCAATCTCTTCGCTGGATTTCACAATATTGACGTGATTCTTAATTTCCTGAAGGCGTGAAGTAGAGCAAGATATTTCTTCAGTAGTATGTTCCATATAGTAAAGAAGCTCCTTTAATTCAGGACTAATATCTTCTGAATTTTTACCATGCGTATTTAGAAAAATTCGCGTAGCACCATCTTCTAATGGCTGACCAGTTTCAGCACAAGTCATTTGAAAAGTATATTGATATAATCCTCTTCCAAACAGATCGAAAGGTGCAATGATAATAGAATAACAGTCTTTCATATTCGAAAAATCTACTTCTCCAGGATCTAATAATTTGGAGTCAATCAGAGCCTGATAAAAACGACTTCTATGAGGAAGATTTTTCGTATTTTCTTTTTGAGCTTCTACATTATAAACAGCATCGGTTTCATCCTCTGCCCATACGTCAAGTCGCACCTGTCGTTTTAGAGGCGAAGTCCGACTTTCGTGTTCAGATTGTGGACGGCCTTTGATGGAGATATCTTCTCCAAGAATAATAGATAATATATTCTCAAATGTCTTAGGATCTTCCATAACTTCAGCAAATAAAAAGCGGTCAAGTAAAGTTAAATCTTGCAGCGATTTTTTATTTTTACTCATAAGTTTCTCCTTTCATTGTATAAAAAAATACAGATAGTGGCAAGCACTGTTAGATAAGAAAATAAATTAAAAGATAGACAATTAATTACGTACCAGATATACTAAAAATATCTTTTGAATAAAGATATGAAAAAGAGGGAGAGGAGGGAAAATATGCAAGCAATCAAAAAACAATGGTTCACATTACTCCTAATGATCATTCAGGCAGTTATGATCATCTTTATACAGCCAGAGATAGGATCTGTAAGTTTATGTAACCTTATGTTTATTGCAATTTTTGCAGATGACGAGAGAAATGTATTCTTAAAACTTGCTTGGGAAGATAAGTTTTACTTTTATGTGCAATGCATTGTCATGTATTTGATGACGCTGATCTTTGGACTTATCCTTGCACTGGATCATGGTTCAGGATCTATTACAGTAACAACGAAGGCATTTAATGCATTGCAGATGATCAATATTATCCTAAGGTTTATTATGACATATGGACTGATTGCACAAGAAGAAGACCGAAGAAAATTATATTTTCACAGTGTGCTAATGTTGGTATTCTTTGTTCTTACAGCAATTGCATATAGCTAGATTTTACATAAGATCATAAGGAGAGTGGAATGAAACAAAATAAAAAAACAGTCATGATCATTGGATGTATCATAACAATCTGTACATTCATAGCAGCAGTTTTGATCGGCTGGAATCATATGGTCAAGATCACAAAAGGACCAAAGAATGAAAAAGAGATCGGATATTATCAATGGAATCATGATCAAATGGATTCATTTTTAGATATTACAACATTTACATATCACGGAGACCGTTATGAGACAGCTGATGGCGGTGGAGATGGAGCCATGAGTTTTGGTTATCTGGAAGCTTCTATGAAAGGCAGAAAACCAGCATTTTGGCTGAAAGAAACGATGAATCAGACAGACAAAAAGATTGTCAAAACCATTTCTTGGTGGAAAGCTGCAGCAGAACCTGTCTATGCACTTTCATCAAACAGTGGCTGTGATATGGTCTTTCTTGATCCAAGTGATAAAGCCATGATGCAGACGGTATTTTGGAAAGTAAAAGACAGACAGAAGCTGGAAGCGTATTATACAAATTTTGATAATTACAATTTTAAACTTACAGAGTCCAAAACAAATGAACGAAAGACGATTTCATCAAAAGAAGCGAAACAGTATGCCAGATTGCAGCAGATTCGAAAAGATGCTCAAAATGTTAAAAAACAATATACCATTTATGGAGAAAGCAAAGATCATATCGCATATGTCGAATTTGATATCATGACAGTTGGTGGGAAACAATATCTAGGAAAAGACGAAGAGTGGTAGGAAAACTCAAGAAAAATTCTCAGAATGTCAAGGAAACCTTGACATTCTTTTTTAATTCGACTATAGTAGTCCTAGATAGGAACACGAGGTGAAAGTGATGGATAATGTAGAGCGTCTGATGGAATTCGGACTTACAAGACACGAAGCCAGTCTTTACATTTTACTGACACTGGAAGGAAGCCTTAACGGATACGAGGCAGCCAAACAAAGCGGGATTTCAAGATCGAACGCTTACAATGCACTGGCAGGCTTGGTAGACAAAGGCGCAGCCTATATACAAGAGGAAGATACAGTTCGTTACACACCGGTAGCGATCGAAGAATTCTGCAGTAATAAGATCCGGCATCTGGAACAGAAGAAGACAGAGCTGATCGCGGAACTTCCGGGCAAACGCAAGAACGAAGGCGGATATCTGACGATCAAAGGCGAAGAACATATTTGCGATAAGATCATTGATATGCTGCTTTGTGCAGAAGAGCGTGCGTATATCTCTGTATACAATGAACGACTGGAGATGTTTCGGGAACACTTAGAGAAGATGGTAAGTGAAGGAAAGAAAGTCGTGATCATAACGAATGAACCATTTGATTTACAAGGAGCAACTGTTTATCTGACAGAATGTAAGAAAGAACAGATCCGATTGATTACGGATTCTAAAGACGTTTTAACAGGCGCGATCACAAATCGTTACGAAGCAACCAGCCTGTATTCCAGTAACAATAATCTGGTGGAAGTATTTAAAGATGCACTGGCCAATGAAATACAACTATTAAAAATGAAATAAATATACAAAAAGTATAGAAGAAAGGAACCAAACACCATGGCAAAAGTACCATTTGTAACAAAAGAACAGTTAGATGAGATCGTAAAAAAATATCCAACACCATTTCATTTATATGATGAAAAAGGAATCCGTGAAACAGCAAGAGGATTATACAAAGCATTTTCATGGAATAAAGGATTTAAAGAATATTTTGCTGTAAAAGCGACACCAAATCCAACAATCTTAAAGATTTTAAAAGAAGAAGGATGCGGAACAGACTGCTCATCTTTAACAGAACTTATGATGTCAGATCGTTGTGGATTCGATGGAAGCGAGATCATGTTCTCTTCTAACGATACACCAGCAGAAGAATTTATTCTGGCAAAACAGTTAGGTGCAACGATCAACTTAGATGACATTACACATATCGAATTCTTAAAAGAATGTGCCGGAATCCCAGAAAAGATTTCCTGCCGTTACAATCCAGGTGGAGTTTTCGCATTAGGAACAGATATCATGGATAACCCAGGAGATGCAAAATACGGAATGACAACAGAACAGATCTTTGAAGCTTTCAAACAGTTAAAAGAGCTCGGTGTCAAAGAATTCGGAATCCATTCTTTCCTTGCAAGTAACACAGTTACAAATGAATACTATCCAACACTTGCAAAACAGTTATTTGAATTAGCAGTTAAATTAAAAGAAGAAGTTGGAGTTCATATCGGATTTATCAACTTATCTGGTGGAGTTGGAATCCCTTACCTTCCAGATCAGGAAGGTAATGACATCGCTGTCATTGGTGAAGGTGTACACAAAGTATATGACGAAGTATTAGTACCAGCCGGAATGGGAGATGTGAAGATCTTTACCGAACTTGGACGTTACATGCTTGCACCAAACGGACATTTAGTAACAAAAGCAATCCATGAAAAACATACACATAAAGAATACATTGGTGTTGATGCATGTGCAGTCAACTTAATGAGACCTGCAATGTATGGGGCGTACCATCACATCACAGTTATGGGTAAAGAAAACGAACCAGCAGATCATGTATATGATATCACAGGATCTCTTTGTGAAAATAACGATAAATTTGCGATCGACCGTAAATTACCAAAGATCGACATGGGAGATCTGTTAGTGATTCATGATACAGGAGCACACGGATTTGCAATGGGATATAACTATAATGGTAAATTAAAATCTGCAGAAATCTTATTAAAAGAGGATGGAACAACAGAAATGATCCGTCGTGCAGAAACACCAGAAGATTATTTTGCAACGATCAAAGGATTTAATTTTTAAGAAAAATTAACAGATCAATATGAGATGTTCCAAAGCAGGGCAAGTATAGGAAATTCTATACTTGCCTTTTTCATATATTACGAGTAAATTATATACAAGAAACAAAATGATACACGGCAAAACAGCATTTCAAAAGACGAAAGGCATTTATAGACAGGAGAAATCACATGAATTTATTTGACATCGTAGGACCAGTGATGGTCGGACCGTCGAGCTCTCATACAGCAGGTGCTGTAAGGATCGGACAGGTATCAAGGCACCTGCTCGGAGAATCGGTAAAAGAAGCTAAAATATTATTACATGGATCATTTCTTGCAACAGGAAAAGGACATGGTACAGACAAAGCATTAGTGGCAGGATTACTTGGCATGGCAGCCGATGACATTCGGATTCCAGACAGTTTTGACATTGCAAAAGAATCAGGAGTGAAATTTGAGATTGGAAAGATTCAATTAAAAAATGCACATCCAAACAGTGTAAAATTATTACTTGTCGGAGAATCAGGAAGGAATCTTGAGATTGTAGCCTGTTCCTTAGGCGGTGGACGAATTAAGATCTGCACGATTGATGGACTGGAAGCAAACTTTAGCGGGGAGTATACAACATTAGTCGTACACAATGATGACCAGCCAGGACATGTAGCAGAAGTAACATCAATGCTTGCTCATAAATCGGTTAATATCGCAACGATGCAATTATACCGTGATCACAGAGGTGGAAGTGCAGTCATGGTCATTGAATGTGACAAAGAAATACCAGAAGAAGGTCTGAACTTTTTGGAACGTCTGGAAGGAATTCAGAAAGTTACATATCTTGCTAAGATGAAGGAGGACTAGAGTATGGGTTTTGTATCCGTGGAAGAGATAGAAACAAGAGCAAAAGAACAGGAATGTCAATTATGGGAAACAATTTTACATGATGATATGACAGAACGACAGGTAGACCGCCTAGAGTCTATCGGGAAAATGAGCAGTATGTATCTTGCAATGAAAGATGCCAATGAAAGTTACGATAAAGACTTAAAGTCACAAAGCGGTCTTTCTGGCGGCGACGGTGAAAAGATGATGGAAGAAGTTAGAAAAATGCAGAATCTGACCGGTGAATTTGTCGGGACCGTCATGGCAAATGCTTTAAAAATGGGCGAATCAAATGCCTGTATGAAACGTATCGTAGCAGCACCGACAGCCGGAGCATGTGGGGTGCTTCCAGCAGTATTGATCACATATGAACAATTTCATAAAGTACCAGAAGCAAAGATGCTAGAAGGAATGTATATTGCGGCAGGAGTCGGACAAGTTATCGCAGAACGTGCCTGTATCGCAGGGGCACAAGGAGGATGTCAGGCAGAGATCGGTTCTGCCTCCTGTATGGCAGCAACAGCTATTACGTACATTCGTGGCGGCAGCACAAAGCAGATTTTTGATGCAGGAGCATTTGCCTTGAAATCATTATTGGGATTGGTATGTGATCCATTAGGTGGTTTGGTAGAAGTACCATGTATCAAGAGAAATGTCATTGGATCTGTCAATGCGATCACAGCCTCAGATATGGCAATGGCAGGCATTGAAAGCAAGGTTCCATTGGATGAAGTGATCGATGCAATGGCAGAAGTCGGAGACCTCTTGCCATGTTCTTTAAAGGAAACCAGTCAGGCAGGTCTTGCCCAGACAGAAACAGGCAAAAAATACATGCCGGAATCATAAAATATTTGTAAGTAAAGGAAGGAAAACAATGATAGAAGTATGTTGTGGAAGCTTCGAAGATGCCATGATGGCAAGCGAATGCGGAATCAAAAGAGTAGAATTAAACAGTGCATTAAGTTTAGGTGGATTAACACCATCTTTAGGAAGCTTGATCATGATCAAACAATACAGCGATATTGAGATCGTATCTATGGTAAGAGCCAGAGCAGGGGGATTCTGCTATACAAATTACCAGTATGAACAGATGCTTGAGAATCTTAAGCTACTATTAGCATATGGGACAGATGGAGTATCTTTCGGTTTCTTAAATGAAGACCGAACAATCGATAAGAACCGTTGTCAGGAATTCTTGGAAAATGTAAAAAATGAAGGACGCAAAGCAACATTCCATAGAGCATTTGACTGCACAAGAGATCCATATGAGGCAATCGAAACACTGATCGATCTAGGATTTGATCGATTACTGACAAGTGGACAGGAAGCAACCGCAGAAGAAGGAATTCATCTGTTAGCAGATCTTCAGAAAAAATATGGGAACCAGATTGAGATCATCGCAGGATGTGGAGTCAACGAAAACAACGCCCAGAAGATCATAGACAAAACAGGAATCAAACAATTACACAGCACATGCAGAGGCTGGGGAGTCGATGCGACTGGAATGGGAGAGAGAGTATCATTCCAGGTATCCGATGAAGATGGAGATCGGTACCGAAGTGTTTCTGTAGATAGAATTAAGAAATTTGTAGAGATCTGTGGATAAATTTTTAATTTGTAGTTGGCCAACTGTAGATTTCGAGTATATGATAAAAAATAAATAAACGATCGGAAGAGCAGCTAGAGAATTTTCCT
>OKUF01000337.1_pt1 | contig 17242 bp, 17 predicted proteins | sample 1606781 | NCBI WGS metagenome assembly OKUF01 (sample SAMEA3882555, study PRJEB24775) | human gut metagenome | biome: human-associated habitat; feature: intestine environment; material: feces | place: Netherlands | collected 2009/2010
TGACAGCGATATTTACATCAGCACGGGATATTCTGCGTATGACTGCATCTGTTTTATCAAGGCACTTTTGAAGAAGTATGACCTTGATTTGGAAGAAGACTTTGTTTACAGTGCTCGGCCAAATAGCACAGCATTGGCTGGAATAAATTGGAAAAATATTGCACAGGAGTGGTGCGAAGAACGGGACAAGAGAGGTGAAATTGTATTTGATATAAAGAATTGCGAAGGCAGATATGTCCGTTTTACAACCCCATTCTTGAATAGCGTGATACCGACAAATGAAGACATACTAAGTCCATGGAAGACAAACAATTACTATTTCTATGAAATTACGAGCGATAAAAATGAGTTGTATGTACAACTTTATTTTTACTGTAAGGGCATTACCGACGAAATGCGAACGGCATTCCAGAAGTTGGCTAATCTAACCGATGGAGGAAAGTTGACACAGGGATACAGATTATTCTTCAAATCATCTGTATTTACTCAGGCAGAGAATAGTACGAAGTCGGAAATCAAGAATCACTTATATCGATGCTTAGAAGAAGTGCGTGCGTTTGAAATGACAATTCAAGATAAATGGGACTCCTAAAAGACAGTTGCATCCTGAACGTAAATACGTTATAATACTTACAGAGACTCCGTTGGTTGCGTGATACTATCCTGATACTAAAAAATCAGCAAGCCACATCTACCACGGCAATCTCATGGAAAAGTGAACATCCAAAGATAGGCACACTAAACAAATTTGTTTAGCTAGAAATCAAACTTATCGAGCTCGAGTAATCCCCAATAGCACCATCACCCCGGAGGGTTCCGTTAAAACGAAACCTCCCGGGGTGTTTTTTCTTCTGGTACGGTCAAATAGACTGTAACGTTCAAAGTATCTCCTGTATCAGAGCAAACGCTAACCCTTTTATAGCAGTTTGCATTTTTAATGCCCAAGCAATATCCGCAAACTGCATATCGCAAATATGCCGTTTTGATAGGCACTTTTTTGAAAATTGCGATAAACGCAGTATTTTGCACAAAAAAGCCCTAAACCCCTTCCTTCTCCGCCCGCAGGGGAGTATAATAGAATCCGTTGTTTGCAAAATAGGAAAGGGGAAGTATCAACTATGGAATCGAAGCAGAGGCTTTTGGAGCCGCAGCTCGTCCAAACGGGAAGGGCGGATCAGTTCAGCCGCAAGGTGTTCTGCGATGGAATGCGGGACGGTGTGCCCATTGCGCTGGGCTACTTTGCGGTATCGTTTTCGCTGGGCATTGCGGCGCGCAAGGCGGGCTTTACGCCGTTTCAGGGGTTTCTTGTCAGCCTGCTGAACAACGCCTCTGCAGGAGAATATGCCGCATTTGCGCTGATCATGGCAAACGCCACCTATTTTGAGGTGGCAGTCATCACCCTGATCGCCAATGCGCGGTATCTGTTGATGAGCTGTGCACTGGCACAGCGCTTTGCACCGGAAACGCCCTTCTGGCATCGGCTGCTCATCGGCTACGATGTCACGGACGAGCTGTTTGGCATTACCATCGCCCGCCCGGGCAGCCTGAACCCGTACTATACCTATGGAGCCATCCTGCTGGCGGCACCGGCTTGGGCTTCCGGTACGGCGCTGGGCATTATAGCGGGCAACCTGCTGCCGCTGCGGGTGGTCAGCGCACTGAGCGTGGCGCTCTACGGCATGTTCCTTGCCATCATCATTCCTCCGGCGCGTAAGAGCAGGGTGGTAGCTGCACTTGTGGCCATCAGCTTTGCGCTGAGCTTTCTGTGCAGCTATCTGCCGGGCATCTCGGCGCTTTCCGAGGGTACCCGCACCATTCTTTTAACGGTGGCGATCTCCGGCGCAGCAGCGGTGCTGTTCCCGGTCAGGCAGGAGGAAAACGAAGATGACGCATAACAATTATATCTATATTGCGGTCATGGCGCTGGTATCTTATGCCATCCGCATTCTGCCGCTGACGCTGATCCGCAAGCCTATCAAAAATCGCTTTATCCAGTCGTTTTTGTACTATGTGCCCTATGTGACGCTGGCTGTGATGACCTTCCCGGCCATCATTCAGGCAACGCAGAGCCCGGCAGCAGGTGCTGTTGCATTGGTAGTCGGCATTGCCGCCGCATGGTTTGGCGCAAGTCTGTTTCAGGTGGCTGCGGGCTGCTGTGCCGTGGTGTTCGTGCTGGAATTTTTCATCTGAAATCTTATAACAGGAGAACAAAATGAAAAAGATCCTTGTAACCGGTGCCGGCGGCTTTGTAGGATCCCGCGTGATGCAGCAATGGGCGGGGCGTTACGAGCTGTGCGCCTTTCCCAAAGGCTTTTTGGCAGCAGCAGGGGAAGATGCCGTGCGGCAGGCTGTTTTTCAGCAGCGCCCGGATGTCATTCTGCATACCGCAGCTATTTCGGATACCGGTTACTGCGCCGACCACCCGGAGCAGGCTTACCGCGCCAATGTGGAGCTGCCGGTCTGGCTTGCCCGTGCCGCAGCGGAAACAGACGCAAAGCTGGTGGCTTTCAGCTCGGATCAGGTCTATGCCGGTGTAGAGCAGTCCGGTCCACTGCCGGAAACCATTCCGCTGCAGCCTGCCAATGTGTATGGGCAGGGCAAGCTGGAAATGGAGCAGCAGGTGCAGGCGCTCTGCCCGAGCGCCGTGTTGCTGCGCGCCACATGGATGTACGACCTGCCGGGCTACCGGCTGCCCATCCGGGGCAACCTGCTGCTGAACCTTTTGCGTGCGGCACAGCGGGAAGAATCTCTCCGCTTTTCTGTCCAGGATTTCCGGGGCATCACCTATGTCCGTCAGGCGGTGGCGTTGCTGGAGCCTGCCCTGACCCTGCCCGGCGGGGTCTATAACTTCGGCAGTGAGAACGCTGAAAATATGGTGTTGACCGCCCGGCAGTTTGCTGAAACACTAGGGATCACGGTCGATATTCAGGAAGCCGACTGGGCACGGAACCTTGCAATGGATTGCAGCAAGCTGCGGGCGCAGGGCATCGTATTTGACACCACACAGACCGGTCTTACGCGTTGTCTGCGGGATTATGGATTGCGCTGACCTCAGAGAATCAAATTTTTCCGTATCGCACAAAAAACAGAGAAAAGCACGAAAAAAGCAGGGGATTCTGTATGCTGCCAGCCCGACAGGGTGGGACAAATCATACGGAAACCCTGCTTTTTTGCTTATCTGCCGGAGAAAAGTTTGCTTATAGGATGCAGCATTTCTTCATGTAAAAAGTCATACTTATTTTACATCTTATCTGCATTTTGCTATAATATTTTCGCTTTTTTGCAAAGCATCCGAACCGCATAAACCTTTAAAACCTTGAGGAGAGTGGAATTTTTGAAGGAAGTCAAGCTTGAAGAAGCGGCTTATCAGTTTGAAGCCAAAATGTCCCTGCGGCAGGCGATCCCGCTGGGCTTGCAGCACGTCTGCGCCATGTTCGTGGGCAACCTGACCCCGCTGCTGATCATCACCAGCGCCTGCGGCATTGCAGGCGGCGAGTTCGCCGACCTGCAGGTCACCCTGCTGCAGAGCGCCATGTTCGTGGCAGGTATCGTCACGCTGGTGCAGCTGTTCACCATCGGACCCGTGGGCGGCGCAGTACCTATTATCATGGGTACCAGTTCCGGCTTTATTGGCGTGTTCAACAGCGTTGTGGGCACGATGGGCGGCGGTGTGCTGGCCTATGGCGCGATTATGGGCGCATCCATCATCGGCGGTATTTTTGAAAGCGTGCTGGGCTTCTTCCTGAAGCCGCTGCGCAGGTTCTTCCCGCCGGTGGTCACCGGCACGGTGGTGCTTTCCATCGGTCTTTCGCTGATTTCGGTAGGTATCAACTCCTTCGGCGGTGGCAACAAGGCCAAGGACTTCGGCTCTGTGGAAAACCTGCTGCTGGCACTGTTCGTGCTGGTGGTCATCTTGTTCTTCAAGCACTGGACCACCGGTTTCCTCAGCTCCTCCGCCATCCTTATCGGCATTCTGGCCGGTTATGTGGTTGCTTTCATCATGGGGCTGGTACTGCCCACCACTGGCGTGACTGCTGATGGCGTAGAGTTCACCAAGGCATGGGTGCTCAACTGGAGCAAGGTGGCGCAGGCTTCCTGGTTCGCAGTGCCTAAGCTGATGCCGGTCAAGGTGGTATTTGATGCCCGTGCGATCCTGCCGGTGCTGATCATGTTCATCGTTACCGCAGTGGAGACCGTGGGCGATATCTCCGGCGTGATGGAGGGCGGCATGAACCGTGAGCCCTCTGATAAGGAGCTGTCCGGCGGCGTCATCTGCGATGGCCTCGGCTCTACCTTTGCCGCACTGTTCGGCGTGCTGCCCAACACCTCTTTCAGCCAGAACGTGGGTCTGGTGGCCATGACCAAGGTGGTCAACCGCATGGCACTGGCTTCCGGCGCTGTGTTCCTGATCCTCTGCGGCCTGATTCCCAAGCTGGGCGCGCTGATCTCCATCATGCCGCAGGCCGTTCTGGGCGGTGCTGCCGTTATGATGTTCTCTTCCATCGTGGTCAGCGGCATCCAGCTGATCACCAAGGAAAAGATGACCCCGCGCCACCTGACCATCGTGTCTGTGGCACTGGGCGTGGGCTACGGTATGGGTGCCAACAGCGGCATTCTGGCACAGGCTCCGCAGGTTTTCCAGCTGATCTGTGGCGAGTCCGGTATCGTTCCGGCCGCCTTTGTGGCGATCCTGCTGAACGTTCTGCTGCCCAAGAACGATATGGCAGAGTAAGCTTTAGCCTTTTTGCCGGGCAAGGGCTTCCAGCTGCTGCAACACCTCCGGGGTGTCTGCATCCAGCAGCTCCATAGGGGCTGCAATACTGACCGTGCGTACCTGCACAGGGTACTTTTTAAGCAGCACGTTGCCGCCTTTGTTTTCCGGCAGGGTGAGCAGTTCCGAAAAAAAACTGCTTCCAAACAGAACGGGACTTCCGACAAGAGGCGCCGGGTCGTTTTCGGCTACGGCACCCAGACGGAAGATCTCCCGTTCTGTTTCTTTTTGCCATTCTGCCGGGGATGTCTGTTCGTGGCAAAAGCGCTCTGTCATGGCTTCTACCGTCTCCCGGCGCAGCAGGGGCTGATCCCCGGGCAGAAACATACAGCCGCTCAGTTCCGGCAGCTGCTCCAGCAGCGCCGAAAGCCCCAGTCGAACGGTATCATTGCGGCCGGGCAAGCTGTGCAGCAGCACCGGGACACCCTGCGTCCTGCACAGTGCCTGTACATCTTCCGAGCGGGTCACTACGATGCGGGCAGCGATACCGGGTGTGGCAGTGGCGGCAAAAGCCCGGCAGAGCATGGGCTGGCCGCAAAAATCTGCCAGCAGTTTATTTGCGCCAAACCGGCGGCTTAGCCCGGAAGCCATGATCACACAGCCGACCGTAAGCGACTTCTTCATACAAAAACACTCCTTCAGCAGCATTTTATAATAGTATTATACCGAAAGCTGTGCTAAAATAAAAGAAGAGATATCGCAGCGATAGAAAAGAGAGGTACTGCACATGATGACGATCCGAGAATATAAGCGGGCAGAAAGTCTGGAGGAAGCGTGGCAGCTGAACCAGAAAAAACCAAACCGCATTTTGGGCGGCATGATCTGGCTGAAGATGGAAACCATCAATGTCGGCACCGCCATCGACCTTTCCGGTCTGGGACTGGATACCATTGAGGAGACCGAGGACAGCTTTTCCATCGGCGCTATGGTCACCCTGCGCCAGCTGGAACAGCATCCGGGGCTTGCCGCCTATACTCATGGTGCTATGCGGGAGACTGTGCGCCATATCGTGGGCGTGCAGCTGCGCAATCTGGCGACTGTGGGCGGCAGCATCTACAGCCGGTTCGGCTTTTCGGATGTGCTGACCATGTTCCTTGCCATGGACTGTGATGTAGAACTGTACAAGGGCGGCATCCTGCCTTTGCAGGAATATGCCCAGCGCCCCTATGACCGGGATGTTCTGGTGCGGCTGATCGTAAAAAAGACACCGATGCAGCTCTATTACCAGTCGGTGCGCAACAGTCAGACCGATATTCCGGTGCTGACCTGCGCCGCTGCCCGGTTGGAGACCGGAGATTACCGCATCGCCATTGGTGCACGTCCGCTGCGCGCTGTGCGGTTCGAGCTCCCGGCAGAGCCTGCCCTTGCGGCAGAACAGCTTGCCGCACAGTTTGCGGAAAGCGTAAAGGCGCAGATCGTTACCGGCTCCAATATGCGCGGCAGCGCCGAATACCGCAGGCATCTGGCTGGCGTGCTGACAAAGCGCGCAGTGCTGGAACTGGAACAGCGTAAAATGCAGGAGGAAAAGTAAATGCAGATCACACTTACATTGAACGGTGTCCGGGTATCCGAGGAGATCGCCCCGGATATGCTTTTGATCGATTTTGTCCGCGCACACGGTTGCAAGAGCGTCAAGCGCGGCTGCGAGACCTCCAACTGCGGCCTGTGCACCGTGTTTATGGACGATAAGCCTGTGCTGTCCTGCTCCGTGCTGGCAGCCCGTGCCGATGGGCATAAAATCACCACGTTGGAGGGCTTGCAGCAGGAGGCCGCCGAGTTTGGTGCCTTTATCGCAGATCAGGGCGCAGAGCAGTGCGGCTTCTGCAACCCGGGCTTTATCATGAACGCGCTGGCTCTGTTCCGGGAGCAGCCGTACCCCACTGAAGAGCAGGTGAAGGAATACCTTGCCGGAAACCTGTGCCGCTGCTCCGGCTACGAAGGCCAGCTGCGCGGCATTATGAGCTTTCTGGCATGGAAAAAGCAGAAGGAGGGCGTACAGTGAAAACCGTCAACAAACCGTTCCGCAAAAAAGATGCGATGCAGCTGGTCACCGGCCAGCCTGTCTATATGGATGACATCATCCCGCAGGACTGCCTGATCGTCAAGCTGCTGCGCTCGCCCCATGCAAACGCCATCGTCCGCAGCATCAACACCGCTGTTGCCAAAAAGGTGCCCGGCATCGAAGCCATCTTCACTTGGGAGGATGTGCCGCAGGATGCCCGCCGCTACACACAGGCCGGCCAGACCTACCCGGAGGCCAGCCCCTACGACCGTCTGCTGATCGACCGCCACGTCCGCTTTGTGGGAGATGTGGTGGCTATCGTAGCCGGTAAAGATGAAAAGTGCGTAGATAAGGCGCTCAAGCTTATCAAAGTAGACTACGAGGTGCTGGAAGCTGTTCTGGATTTCCACACCGCAAAGGATAACCCCATCCTTGTGCACCCGGAGGACAACTGGGAAAGCCTTGCCCCCGTGGGTGCCGACAACAAGCGCAACCTCTGTGCCCACGATGCGTGCGGCGACGGCGACATCGATGCTGTGCTGGCAAAGTGCGATGTTGTCATCGACCGTGTCTACCACACCAAGGCCTGCCAGCAGGCCATGATGGAGACCTTCCGCACCTACTGCTCCATTGATACCTATGGGCGGCTGAATGTGCTCAGCTCTACCCAGATCGTGTTCCATGCCCGCCGCAACATCGCCAATGCACTGCACATTCCCAAGTCCATGGTGCGTGTCTCCAAGCCCCGCATCGGCGGCGGTTTTGGCGCAAAGCAGACCGCTGTCAGCGAGGTTTACCCGGCCTTTGTGACGTGGATGACCAAAAAGCCTTCCAAGCTCATCTTCAGCCGGGTGGAAAGCCAGACGGCTTCTTCGCCGCGCCATGAGATGGAAATGCACGTCCGTCTGGGTGCGACCAAGGACGGTATTGTGAAGGGCATTGACCTGTACACCCTGTCTAACACCGGTGCTTACGGTGAGCATGGCCCCACTACCGTGGGCCTGTCCGGTCATAAGTCCATTCCGCTGTACGGCAAGGCCGAAGCCTTCCGATTTGTCAGTGATGTGGTATATACCAACCACATGTCTGCCGGTGCATACCGCGGCTATGGTGCTACGCAGGGTCTGTTTGCGGTGGAATCTGCGGTCAACGAGCTGGCACACAAGCTGAACATGGACCCCATTGCACTGCGCCTGAAGAACACCGTGCAGGAGGGCGATGTGATGCCCGCCTATTACGGCGCGGTAAATACCAGCTGCGCATTGGACCGGTGCGTGCTCAAGGTGCGCGAGATGATCGACTGGGAGCACAAGTATCCTGCCCGGGATATGGGCAACGGTAAGATCCGTGCCGTGGGCATGGGTATGGCAATGCAGGGCTCCGGTATTTCCGGCATGGACGTGGGCAGCGCTACCCTCAAGCTGAACGATGACGGTTTCTATACCCTGATGATCGGCGCTGCCGATATGGGCACCGGCTGCGACACCACGCTGGCGCAGATCGCCGCCGAGGTGCTGGATTGCCCGCTGGATAACATTACCGTCTTTGGCGCGGATACGGATTCTTCGCCCTACGATTCCGGCTCCTATGCTTCCAGCACCACCTATGTCACCGGCAAGGCCACCGAAAAGTGTGCACTGAAGCTGCGGGAACAGATCTGCAAGCTGGGCGCAGAGCTGCTGGAATGCCCGGCGGATGCCGTGGAGTTTGACGGCAAGGTCGTGTTTGAAAGTGCCGACCCCACCCGCCAAAAGACTCTGTCCGATATCGCCTTTGCTTCCCAGTTCGGCCATAAGATCCCGCTGGAATTTACCGAGACCCACACCTCGCCCTTGTCGCCGCCGCCGTATATGGTGGGCGCTGCCGAGATAGAGGTGGATACCGAGACCGGCGAGGTGAGGGTGCTGGAATTTGATGCCTGCGTGGACTGCGGCACGCCCATCAACCCCAACCTGACCCGGGTGCAGGCCGAAGGCGGCATCCTGCAGGGTATCGGCATGACCCTGACCGAAAACATCACCTACGACAAAAACGGCTACCCGGAAGAGAATTCTCTGTTCCAGTACAAGATCCCTGCCCGCAACGATATCGGCCGCATCCATGTGGAGTTTGAGAACAGCTACGAGCCCAACGGCCCCTTTGGTGCAAAGTCCATCGGCGAGGTGGTCATCAATACGCCGCTGCCCGCCATCTCGGACGCCATTTACAACGCCATCGGCACCCGCTTCTACGAGCTGCCCATCACCCCGGAGCAGATCGCTATGGCAGTTGCAGCCAAGCAGTAAAGGCTGATGCTGAACGAAAAAGAACTTCCGTTTCTGGCAGAGAAAGGGCATATCGTTTCTCTGGTAGGCGGCGGGGGCAAAACGACCCTACTGTATGCCATGGCAGACCACTGTGCCCGCAAGGGCTGGCGGGTGGTTGTGATGACGACCACCCACATCCGGCAACCGGTAGCCTACTATGCACCGGATGACGCAGCGCTTACCGCCTTATGGCAAGCGGGTCGCTATGCAGTGATTGGCACCCCGGCAGAAAACGGAAAGCTGACTTTGCCGCCGCCGCAGCTTTTGCGCCGGATGGCACAGGCAGATGCGGTATTCATTGAGGCAGACGGGGCAAAGCACTACCCCTGCAAGGTCCCGGCGGCGCACGAGCCGGTGCTGCTGCCCCAAAGCGATATCGTTTTGGCGCTGGCAGGGCTTTCGGCGCTGGATAGGCCCTTGCGGGAGGTCTGCTTCCGCTACGATACCATCCGTCCGCAGTTTTTAGCGGCTGCGCCGGATGCGCCCCTTACGCCGGCCATGTTGGCGCAGCTGCTTGCAAGCACGCAGGGCGGCCGCAAGGCGGTGGGTGACCGGGAGTTTTACGCTGTGCTCAATCAGGTTGATACGCCGGAACTGCAGCAGCAGGGCATACAAATACAACAGCTTTTGCGTCAGCAGGGCATACCGTGCGTGCTGACGCATTTCAAAGAGGAAGAACGCGCATGAGCAAGGAAGATAAGATCGTGTTCTGTACCGGCGGCGGCTGCACCGCAAAGCTGGGTGCCGGGGCACTGAGCCGTATTCTGGAAAAGCTGCCCCGGGGCGAAAAAGACCCGGATCTTCTGGTCGGCTACGACAGCCGGGATGATGCCGCAGTCTACCGCATTACGGACGACATTGCACTGGTGCAGACCGTGGACTTTTTTCCACCGATGGTGGACGACCCCTACACCTTTGGGCAGATCGCTGCCACAAACGCCCTGAGCGATGTCTACGCCATGGGCGGCGAGGTAAAGACTGCACTGAATCTGGTCTGTTTCCCGGATGATATGGACTTGAACGTACTGGGCAAAATTTTGCGCGGCGGCGCTGAAAAGGTGGCAGAAGCCGGCGGCAGCCTTGCGGGCGGGCATTCCATCGCGGACAGCGGGGTAAAATACGGCCTTTCCGTGACCGGCCTTGTAGACCCGCACCAGATGTACACCAACGACACCGGTATGCCCGGCGACAAGCTGGTATTGACCAAGGCTTTAGGCGTGGGTCTGCTCTGCACGGCAAACCGCGTAGGTGAGGCCGCCCCGGAGGAGATGGAAGCAGCTATCCGCTCCATGACCACCTTAAACAAAACGGCGGCAGAACTCAGCCGCAAGTATCACGTCCATGCTGCTACGGATGTGACCGGCTTCAGCTTTCTCGGCCATCTGCATGAGATGATGGGCGGCAAACTTTCCTGCATCATCCACGCAAATGCCGTGCCGGTGCTGCCGGGCGCAGAAAAAGCAGCGAATGCGTTTTTGTACACTGCCGCCGGGCAGCGCAACCGCAACCATACCGGGCCGTTCGTCCGGTTTGAAAACGTAAGCTTCGCCATGGAGGAGGTCTTGTTCGACCCGCAGACCTCCGGCGGGCTGCTGCTGGCGGTAGACCCGGCGGATGCCGCGGCACTGGAACAGGCGTTGCGCGCCGCAGGGCTGCCCGCAAGCATCGTTGGAGAGATCCTGCCGAAGCAGGAAATCGAGATCACTGTAATAGACAAATGAGAGGAGTAATCAGCATGGCTGAGTTTATTAAAGTAGATGCACTGGGCGATGCCTGCCCGCTGCCTGTCGTCAAGGCAAAAAAGGCAATTTCCGAGCTGCAGGGCGCGGGACAGGTGGAGGTACTGGTGGACAACGAGATCGCCGTACAGAACCTGACCAAGATGGCACAGCAGAAGGGCTATCAGTATAGTGCTGAAAAGCTGGAAGAGCGCAAATACCGTGTGCTGTTCACGCTGGGCGAAGTAGTAAGCGCCCCAGCAGAAGATGCTCCTGTCTGCACCTCTGATGCCCGCACTGATACGGTGGTGGCTATTTCCGCTGCCGTTATGGGCGATGGCAGCGAGGAGCTGGGTAAGACCCTGCTCAAGGCCTTTGTGTTTGCGCTGACCCAGCAGGACAAGCTGCCCAAGACCATCCTGTTCTATAACGGCGGTGCGGCGCTGACCTGTGAAGGCTCTGCCATGCTGGAAGATCTCAAGGCACTGGAAGCACAGGGCGTGGAGATCCTGACCTGCGGCACCTGCCTGAACTTTTACGGCCTTACCGAGAAGCTGGCTGTGGGCAGCGTGACCAATATGTACACCATTGCCGAAAAGCTGACGCAGGCCGGGAACGTGGTAAAACCGTGATCTATCTGGACAACGCAGCCACAACTCTGCATAAACCACCGCAGGTGGAACAGGCTATTCTGGAGGCGCTGCACACGGCAGGCAACCCCGGGCGCGGCGCACACGAGCCTACCCTTCACGCCGCACGGATCGTGCTGGACACCCGTCTGGCGCTGGCAGAGCTTTTCCATGCGCCAGACCCCTCCTGCATTGTTTTTGCCGCCAACGCAACCATGGCGCTGAACACAGTACTGAACGGCGTGCTGCATCCGGGCGACCATGTCATCACAACGGTATGCGAGCATAACTCCGTTCTGCGTCCGCTGTACCGGCTGCGGGCGCAGGGAGTAGAGGTCTCCTTTACCGGGGTGGATGACGCTGCACGGCTTTGCTACGACCAGTGGGAAACGCTGCTGCGACCAACCACCCGGGCACTGGTGGTGACGGGAGCTTCCAACGTGTCCGGCAACGGCACCAACCTTGCCCGCGCAGCAGACTTTGCCCACCGGCACGGTCTGCTGTTCATCGTAGATGCTGCCCAGACTGCCGGTGCACAGCCCATTGATGTGCAGCGGCTGGGCATCGATGCCCTCTGCTTTACCGGTCACAAGGCGCTTTTGGGGCCGCAGGGTACTGGCGGTGCTTATGTGCGCCCCGGGTTACAGATCGCGCCGCTCCTTGTGGGCGGCAGCGGTGTGCACAGCTTTGACGAAGCACACCCTTTACAGATGCCTACTGCACTGGAGGCCGGCACGCTGAACGTGCATGGCCTTGCAGGGCTATGTGCCGGGGTGCACTGGCTGCTGGAACAGGGCGTAGAATGCCTTGCTGAGCGGGAAAATGCTCTTGCTCTCCTGTTTTATGAGCAGGTGTGTACTGCGCCGGGCGTAACAGTATACGGTGATATGACCATGCAGCACCGTGCGCCCATTGTGGCGCTGAACATCGCACAGGAGGATTCTGCCCGGGTGGCAGATATCTTGTGGGAGGACTACGGCATCTGCGTGCGTGCCGGGGCACACTGCGCTCCGCTGATGCACAAGGCCCTTGGCACGGCCGAGCAGGGCGTGGTACGGTTCAGCTTTTCTCATTTTAATACGGAGCAGGAGGTGCAGCAGGCGGCGCAGGCAGTCTGCGCACTTGCCCGGGAGCTTTTATGCGAATAAAACGAAGCTATATCGTGCTTTCCTTCCGTACCACCTTAGAAGCTATGGAGTGGGAAAAGCAATGCCATGTCCGACAGGTGCCCGGGCGGCTGATTCCGCTGCCGCGTGAGATCTCGGCAGGGTGCGGGCTTGCATGGCGTATGCTGCCGGAGGACTGGCAAAGCTGGCAGGCAGAACTGGACGAAACACGGTTTGATAAGGTAACGCCTGTGGAGCAATAACAGAGGGAGAGAAACACCAATGAACAGACAAACGCTTGCAGACGTTCTGCAAGATACAAACCAGACCGGCAGCTATACGCTGGCTACCGTGCTGGAAGGCGCAGAGACAGGCAGTCAGCTGCTGTTGCGGGACGGAGATGCCCTGTGGCAGACCCAGAGCGCCGGGCTTTTGCAGCGTCAGCTTGCCGCTTTGCAAGACTGTACCGCTACGGGCTTTCTTACACTGGACGGGCAGCGGGTATTTGCCGAGCGTTTTGGTGCAGTGCCCCAGCTGGTGGTCTGCGGCGGCGGTCATGTGGCTGCTGCCCTTGTAAAACAGGCAAAGCTTCTCGGTCTGCCGGTGCTTGCCATAGATGACCGGGAAGAATTTGCCCGGCAGCTGCGCGCCGCTGGAGCGGATACCGTGCTTTGCGCCCCCTTTGCACAGGCACTCCAGAATGTGCCCGGCGGAGCAGAGACCTATTTTGCGGTGCTGACCCGCTCCCACGCCTTTGATTTGGACTGCCTTACCCTGATCCTGCAAAAGCCCGCGGCCTATGTGGGCATGATGGGCAGTCGTGGCCGTGCCGCATTGGTGCGCCGTCAGCTGTTGGAGACCGGGTTGGACAGCCAGCGAGTGGAGTCGCTCTGCGCACCCATCGGCCTTGCCATCGGGGCGCAGACGGCTGCGGAGATCGCACTTTCCATTCTGGCGCAGATCGTGCAGGTCAAGAATGCCCGCCCTCAGACCGAGGGCTATCCCATCACCTTGCTGGATGCAATGGTGCAGGCAGAAAATGCACGCACTCCGGCGGTGCTGGCGACCATCGTTGCACGGCATGGTTCCACCCCGCGGGATGTGGGCGCAAAAATGCTTGTTCTGCCTGATGGCAGTACCGTGGGCAGTGTAGGCGGCGGCATTATGGAGCATTACACGGTACAGGCGGCTCAGAAGCTGTTAGCACAGGCTGTGCCCGCCTTGCAATGCTTACAGCTTTCGGCTGACGGCAAAAACGAGGACACAGCCATTGCTGCCTGTGGCGGCTCCATGGAGGTGCTATTGCAGACACTTTTCTCCGGGGAGGAAATAAAATGAAAAAGGACGCCCTAATTATCGTGCGCGGCGGCGGCGACCTTGCCACCGGTACCATCCACCGGTTGTGGAGCGCCGGGCTGCGAGTGCTGGTATTGGAAACGACACAGCCCGCAGCCATCCGCCGTCAGGTAGCTCTGTGTGAAGCAGTGTATGAAGGCGAAGCCACGGTCGAAGAACTGCGTGCCGTCCGCATTGAAGCTTTAGAGCAGGCACAGTCCGTCTGGGCGCAGGGCGCTGTTCCGGTGCTCGTTGACCCGGAGGGAGCCTGTATTGCCCGGGCAAAGCCGGAGGTCGTAGTGGACGCTATTCTGGCCAAGCGCAACCTTGGCACCCATCGGGATATGGCACCGCTGACCATTGCCCTTGGTCCCGGCTTTGTGGCCGGGCAGGACGTAGACGTCGTGGTGGAGACCAAGCGCGGCCACCGGCTGGGTAGGATTATCCGGGAAGGGAGCGCAATCCCCAATACCGGCATCCCCGGCGTTATTGGCGGGTACGGTGCAGAGCGGGTGATCCATGCACAGGCCGCCGGTGTTTTTATGAATGTGCGTAAGATCGGAGATTTAGTAGAGAAGGGTGAAGTTATTGCTACCATCCGCACCCCGGAGGGAAAAGATATCCCGGTCACTGCACAAATTTCCGGTATTCTGCGCGGATTGCTGCGCAGCGGCTATCCGGTCACACCGGGCTTTAAGATTGCGGATATCGATCCCCGGCGGGAGGAGCTTTCCAACTGTTTCCTGATTTCGGATAAATCCCGCTGTATTGCCGGCAGTGTACTGGAGCTTGTCTGTGCGCAGGTGTGGCAGTAAAACCTATATAAAAATAACCCCTGCCGTTTTGCGGAAAGGTCTGCAAATACGGCAGGGGTTTTAAGGTTCTATGTTAGTTGCGGTAGCAGCGATCCTGCCCCACAAGCCAGTTTTCGCACAGGCGCTGGGCTTCCTCAAGACTGCGGCTCTCGCAGTCAAAGAATGCACCGCGCATAGAGCAGTAGGAGTAGTGCACCTTAGGAACACCGTTGCCATCCTTGAAGCGCTCGTATCGTTCTTCACCGGGCATCAGAAAAAGCTGTTCCATGGTTCCTTCTCCTTTGTTTTCAAGCAGTATAAACGGCCGCCGGGCGGCGGCACACAACGCTTGCTATTGTATCACGATGGAGAAAAGTTTGCCATTGTCTTTTTATCCAAAGATACGCCAGCTTTTTCTCTGCGGTTGTGTCAAAGAAGGGCTTGACAAATCATTCGTGCAAACTGCGTTCCTTTTCCAGCGCTACTTTCATGCCACGGATACGCCCCAGTGCATAGGAGAGCATTGCTGCGCACAACAGGTTCAACCAGCCGCAGCGAGCCTGATTCAGAGAGTTTGTTACGCCCATGATCAGGTTTGCCAGACAGATCAGGGAAAGCATCCTGTCGATGCGGCTCAGGTGCGTCAGGCGGGAGTCGATATCCGAGAGCAGTTCAAAGCTGCCAAGCTCCGCTTTCCGCCGGAAGTACACCCAGTTGACACAGCCGCCGATATACTCTGCACCCAGCTCCTTTACAAAGGCGCGGTAATCGCTGCTGGGGTTCATCTCCAAGCGGATGATATACTCGCCCGGTTCGCAGCGTACAAAGGTATAAAAGGAAAACCCGGTGTTATCCAGTACCCAGCCCTCCTGTGCCATCTCGTTCAGCCAGCGCTCTTCTTTTTCAAAATCCCACACAAAGAAAAGCTTGAAAACGGTTTTCTTTTCCCTCATAAGGCTTCCTCCTTCAGGATGCTCTCACCATTGGCCACAAGCTGCTGCAAGCGGGCAAGCTCATGCTTTAAAACCTGTACACCTTCTGCGGTAAGCTGGTATTCCTTTTTGCGGCTGCCGCTCTCAGCGGGCAGGGGACGGATCCAGCCTTTTTCGCACAGAGAGGTCAAGGCACCATACAGTGTCCCGGCGGCAAGGTGGACTCTGCCCCCGGAAAGCTGCTCCGTCTGCTGCATGATGCCATAGCCGTGCTGCGGATGGTAAAGAGACAACAGGATATAATAGGTCGATTCGGTCAGTGCAAGGTTTTCCATACTGAAACACTCCATGGATTCTATCGGACGTCTTTATATCGTCAACCGATATATCGTACTTAAAGTATATCGTCTCACGATATACTTTGTCAAGTGTTTTCAGAAAAAAGTCATCAAAAAGCTTTAAGACACAGTTCGTATGGAAAAACCGATGGAATGCAGGAAAATATTTTGTGCACTTTTCATAGTTTTCTTCTGAAGATTTTGGTGGTACAATATAGTCATCAAATTCTGCAATTCGGGAGGAGCTCCATGGCGGAAAAGTGTATTGAACTGGATAGTGTAGAGATCGCAGCGGCTGTTTTTGGCAACTGCGACCGAAATATTCGCTTATTGGAAAAAGAGTTTTCTGTCACCGCCGTCTGCCGTGGCACACAGCTGCGCATTTCCGGTGAGCCTGCCAACGTGGCGGCAGCGAACCGAGCCGTGGAGGGAATGCTTCTTCTGATCGAGAACCGCACCCCGCTGGAGGATCAGACTGTGCACTACTGCATCAGTCTGGCGCACGATGGCGCGGAGAAGCGGGTAAAGGAGCTGACCGAGGATTTTGTCACCGTCACGGTCAAGGGACGCCCGATCCGTCCCAAAACGCTGGGACAGAAGGAATATCTGAGCGCCATCCGTTCCAATGCCATTACCTTCGGTGTCGGCCCGGCGGGTACCGGCAAGACCTATCTGGCCGTAGCTATGGCGGTAAAAGCCTTTAAGGCCAAGGAGGTCTCCCGTATCATCCTGACCCGCCCGGCGGTGGAGGCAGGGGAGAAGCTGGGCTTTCTGCCCGGCGATTTGCAAAATAAGGTGGACCCCTATCTGCGCCCGCTGTATGACGCGCTCTTTGAGATGCTCGGCGCGGACGCCTATGCGAAATATCTCGAGCGCGGCAACATCGAGGTCGCGCCGCTGGCCTATATGCGCGGCCGGACGCTGGACGATTCCTTCATCATCCTCGACGAAGCGCAGAACACCACCCCGGAGCAGATGAAGATGTTCCTCACCCGGATGGGCTTCGGCTCCAAGGTGGTCATCACCGGCGACATTACCCAGATCGACCTGCCCACCGACAAGATCAGCGGCCTGAAGGAAGCCATGAAGGTGCTGCGGGATGTGGAGGGCGTGGCCATCTGCAAGCTGACGAAGGAGGATGTGGTGCGCCATGTGATGGTGCAGCGCATCATCGAGGCGTATGCCAAATTTGAGGAGAAAAAGAAATGAAGCGACATTATATTCCCGTGACGGCGGACGTGCCCGGCGTCAGTGAGGGCACGCGGAGCTTTATCCGCAGGGTCATCCGCACGGCGCTGACCGAACAGGGGG
>OKUF01000373.1_pt1 | contig 15827 bp, 18 predicted proteins | sample 1606781 | NCBI WGS metagenome assembly OKUF01 (sample SAMEA3882555, study PRJEB24775) | human gut metagenome | biome: human-associated habitat; feature: intestine environment; material: feces | place: Netherlands | collected 2009/2010
TCTGGTAAGCGGCCCCGGCAACAGCGGACTGCCCTTGGCTGCGCTTGACGATGGTGATTTTGAAATGCGGACACGGAATAGGCATCACCCCCTGATGACATTTGAATCGTTCTCTTGTAAAAATCACGGAATTATGGTACTATTATTTTGGATAAGTAAGCAGAAAGCTGGTGAGCCAATGTCGGAAAGAAAATCACAACAGGAACTGGATTTTGAACGGAAACATGAAGAAGATTTGCAGCGGTTGCGTGGGCTACGTCTGATTGATGATGATTTCATGGCTGCGGTGTTTGAAGAACGTGCTTGTGCTGAGTTCCTTTTGCAGATCATCTTGAAACGTGATGATTTGACCGTCAAAGAGGTTCACGGCCAGTACAGCATCAAAAATCTGCAAGGCCGTTCAGTCCGATTGGATATTTTGGCAGTGGATCGGGAAAACCGTGCATATAATATTGAGGTGCAGCGCAGCGACCGTGGTGCTAGTGAAAAGCGCGCACGGTACAACAGTAGCCTGTTGGATGCAAACCTGACTGATGCGGGCGATGATTACGATGCGCTGAACGAAACATACGTTATCTTTATCACGGAAAATGACGTATTAAAGGCAGGCCTTCCAATTTATCATGTTGACCGTACAGTTCGGGAAACTGGAACGGCTTTCAACGATCAGGCGCACATCGTTTATGTGAACTCACAAATCAAGGACGAAACCGCATTAGGAAAACTGATGCACGACTTTTTCTGTACCAACTCGAAGGATATGAATTATTCCATTTTGGCACAGAGGGTTCGTTATTTCAAAGAAGACACGAAGGGAGTGGCAGCTATGTGCAGAGCTATGGAAAAGATGCGGGATGAAACCGAGCATGAAACATCGGTCAAACACGCATTGGCAATGTTGGCAGATGGTGTGCCTTGTGAAAAGGTGGCAAAGTACACCGACCTTTCAATTGAGGAAGTCCGGGCATTAGCTGAAAAGAAATCTGCCTAACAAAAAGATAAGCCGATTGGAAATGTTTCTGTTTCCAATCGGCTTTTTCTATGCGTATTTTATGGTAGCGGGCAAAAGGATAGCTGCAAAGCAGCGCAAGGAAAATGCAGTTTTCCTTGGGATGGAATCGGGCTGGCGCACAAACGCCAGCTTCGATTTCATCGAGCCGTCTGCAAGACCGCAATTTCACCGGAACGGTGTATAATTGCGCCCTTTATTCTAAAGGGTTTTGGACGTTGCTGCGTTCGTGAACGTCATGCACCATCTTTGCAAGTGCCAGCACGACTTCCGGTTGACGGAACGAGATCTTCAGCAGTTCCATCACCTGATCATCGGTCAATTCTCCCGGACAGACCAGAAAACTTTCCAGCATTCCGGCACGAGTGCAAAGGCGATGCACACGCTCTCTCCGGTTCAGCTCCGACATCTGTCGTTCAAGGATCTTCTCTCGGTGCTGGCAAGAGCGCAGCTTTTGCTCTGCTTTGGCTTTTTCGCTGCGGAGGTAGGCTAGGTCTGTTTTCGGTTGGGTCAATGGTATCACACTCCTTTTGCACTTTATAAAAGCCGCGCATTCATGAGGTCAAAAACGACATGGATGCGCGGCTCTTATGCTATTTCGGAAATAGTTCGATTAACGAACTGCGTCCCATTTTTTGGTAAAGCGATTATACCTCAGATTATTGCGCAAAACTTCTTCGGCATCTTTGTCTCCCTTTTCTGCGGCGAGTGAGAACCACTGACCAGCTTTGTTGTAGTCGATTGGTTCGGAGTAATAAATGTATCCGGCCCGATACATAGCGTAGACGCTGCCTTGGTTTGCTGCTTTTTCATACCAATAAATTGCAGCCTTAACATCTTTGACGATATAAACACCCTCATAATATTTATCGGCGAGCAACTCTTCAGCATAGATGTAGTTTTGTTCCGCAGCTTTTTTCAGCCATCGTTCGCAACCGATATACGGATTAGCACCGCCAATAAAGCAAGCATCCCCCATCTCTTTATCAATATAGATTCTGGCAAGTTCATATTGCGCTGCGGCAACTCCTGCACGTGCACCATACTCGTAGTATCGTGCGGCTGCGACGATGTTAGGCTTTTCAAGACCGGCACCAGTTTTACAGCAATAGCCACAGTATATTGTCGCATTCAAATCGCCTTCCCAAACAGCTGCACGGAAAAGTTGAAATGCCTTTTTTTCGTCTTTTTGAATGTTTTTTCCAATCAGGTATTCATAACCCAGCTTACGCATGGCAACAGCGTCACCTGAATTGGCTTTTTGAGTTAAGGTATTGATGTCTTCCATACTTTTTCTCCTTAATCATACATGCTAGAAGTATTGTTGTTATTTAGCCATGCTTCAAGACCAGAAATCAGAATTTCATTGATGGACTCAATATAATTCTTGATTTTAGGATTCTGAGCTTGTTTTAAAGTAATCAGTCGATTTTGGTATTTCTGATTCTGTTCGATTGTATCAACCGCCTGAGTGCATTGGGAGTCTTTCGTAGGCAGATACAACGCATAAATAGCGAAGGAAACTTGTGTCATGGTAAGCTGTTCACCAGTAACAACAAACGAAAGCCACGGATATTTAGCGCTGTCGGTTGCTTCAATATAGACGGAAGGCTCGTACTCTACTTCATTTGAGAGTACTGCACCGCAGTTTTTAATTTTGGTTGTATACAGATCACCAAAATTTTCATGGAGATACTTATCAAGGTAAACTTGCATAGCATCTGTACTCCAGCGAATATTTTTTTGAGGAATTTTCTTGTTCCATTCAGCAACAACCATAGGAAGATCGAGTGTTTTGTCCTCGCTAGTTAAAAGGTTCATATAGGAGTTTATTTCCGAAACTGTCCAAGAAATAAATCGATAATCATATGCAATTTCATTATCACTTGTCTGAATGCTAAATTCCTCTATGCTGTTGGCCGCATTACTAATGTCATTTTGATTAAGATTTTTCAAAAAGTTTAACCGACGATCAATTTGCTCAGTACGAGGAATATTGTTTTTGACTAAAAATTCAAGAACCTTTCTCTCCTGAGAATACATTTTGAGGTAAGCAAAAACTTTCTGAAGTATGAAAAGCTGATCTTCCCAGCTAGATGTACAAATCAGAGGATAATATTCAAGGAACTCATCGAGATTGGTATCAACTTCCTGCGGGCTACCAGATTTCGAAGATTTAATAGATTGAGCAATCAAAAGATCGATTGGCAGGATTTGCTCTGTTGATGCAGAAATAAAAGGATTATCTTTTCCGACTTTTTCTTTAGCTGTTGAAAGCCGTAAATAATTCATAATAACCGTACAATATGTATCCAAAAGAAGAGCGGTAGCTTCGTCTGTTTCCTCCATAGAGAGACAGAGAATCATTTTTTTCATACCTGCATAAGGAGCAACCTCTTGATCGGCAAAAAGTAAATTGGAAACAGCAGCAACATAGTCTTCCGATTTCAAAATATCTTTCAAAGCTGCAAGCCTTGACAACGGACTGTTGCTTCCAACCATCGCGAGATAATTATCAGAATCATTTTTGGCAGCTTCTAATCCTTCCGCAATGCTGTCGAAATCTGTCAAAAAACTGCAATCGGCATTGTCAACAGGGAAGAAAGCATCATAATGACGATCCAAGCCTCGAATGCTAGGGACAATATCGGCGAAGCGCTGTAAATTGTGAATTGTCTGCATAACAAATCGAATGGAAATACAACACTTTTGATGCAGTTTAACTAGAGCTTCGCAGCATAGATTAACAACATCAGCTGCCTCCTGCTTATAGCTATCGCTGCTCTTCAGTTCATCGCACAAACTATCCACAGCAGAAAAATCAAATTTTCCGGTATCCTCAAAAGAATCCATCAGAACATCAAAGGCATCATGAATGATAGTATTCTTTTTAGCCGCAAAATAGTTGCTTCTTTCATGCGTGAGCCAGTCTTGATAGAGTTTTTCATTTGCTTCAGCGTTTTGAGCATCGCGCTCCATCATTATCTTAATGAATTTTTCGGTTTCATTTTGATTCATTGTTTCTGTGATAGTTTCCTTTGCGATATCGGCGGCTGCCGAAAAAAGAGATCCGAGTAAGCCCATAAATAATTCCTCCCATTTTAAATTTGATCTAACTGACGGTAGACTTTTTCCAAATCCTGCATAGCTGAAATGACTTCACCTTTTAAGCCGGTTGCTTCCTGTAAGTGGTCATCCAGCTTGTTTACTCCTTTCTCCAATGATTTTCCAACACCTAATGTGTCTAACAGCTTCTTGGTTTGGTCGAGTTTCTTCTTCGCCTTTTGACTATCTGTGATTTCATCGTCAACATTTTGCCGGATTTGTTCAAGGCTCTGTAGATTCTGATTTGCATCCTTCGAAACGTCATAAGCTTTGTTCTCAACATCACGCAGAGAATCGTTAATGCTTTCCATAAGGGTAGCTTGAACAGCTGAATCTAAATTTGAAGAATCCAACGCAAGCCCGGCATCCATAAGACTCTTTTTTTGTTGCTTTAACTCGTCCAGCTTTTGTTTTTTATCTTCAATAGTTTTCTTTACCTCAGTGATTTTCGTTCTGGAATGCTCAATACTAAAATTTTCAGCCATAATAATACCTCATTCTAATTGGCCATTCGAATCAAGAAAAACAACGTTATTTTTGATTTTTTGTTGGAGAGATTCTCCTATACTGCGAATCAATTCATCCAACATCGCTTTTCTTTCGGCTGAAATGAAAAGTTCATTTATCGCCTGACAGTCTCTTCGGTATTGTGAACGAAGTATTACAATCGAGGTGTAAATATTTTCCATGTGCCAATAGAAATCTGTGATTTGAGTGGATGTATGTACGGATGAGTCATATTCGGAGAGTGCACAAAGAGCTTCAACCTCCTTTTTCTTTAGTGATTTAACATTTTCTTTTAGAGTTTCTAGCTTTAGATTTTCTTCTTTTTGCGCCAACTGAAAAAATGCTGGCTTGTGAAGCATAATATCATATAGTTCGTCGTCATTGGGCGTTTCAGAACCATGACCTTTTTGCTCTTGAATTCTGAGTTCAAATGGTCGCTGAAGTCCTTCATAAGACATTAGGGCCTCACCCGGACGATAAACTGCAACATGTTCTAGTTGAATGCCACTAGCAGACATTGTGCTGCCAATCAGTTGTCGATCATCTATAGAGGTAAGTCTATGAATCAGCTTGATATTAGTATTTTTAATAACTTCAGGTGCCATAGCAGTAGGAAGCTGGTCTGCGATGATAATACCTTCGCGTAAAGCACGAACCTCTGCTAACATTTTAACGATATATGCTGTAGCAGCAATTTTAGGATTTGAATCTTGACCAGATGCTACTTGTGCTTCAGGAGCGATAAGGTTATGGGCTTCTTCGATAAAAATGATATGCCGGACAACCTTTTCTTCATCTGCACGAGGAGAGGCTTTCAAAGTTTCTCGAATGAGGGTACATAATAACAACGTAACAAAGTTGGCAGGACCTTCTCCTAACGATTCGAGTTCTACAATGACAGGGTGCTTTAGCCATTCCTCTGGAGAGAATGTAGAGTGTTTTACATCAAAAATGTCCTTCATTTCCCGACGTAGGAGACTGCCAATACGCATTTCCAGAACAGATTGAATATTACCTTGAATTTCGCTGTCATAAGTTGTTTGGCTAAGTTCTTTTTGAAAGCGATCATATAATTCCGACATGGTCGGATATTCTTTTTCCCCGGTGTTAATATCATTGGTATTCCAACCATGTGCTCGATAAATACCTTCGATAGCTTTATCCAATATAAAAGGAGCTGGTGGAGCAATCGGAAAAGCACCCTCAAAAACCTGACACAGTTTAGAGATATGTTCTGAAAGTGTGAGTCCTTTCGGGAATTCGAAGGGATTCAACCTCATAGGAAATTTTGTACTAGCTGAAGGAGAAAGAATAATTAACTCTGGAATATCATACCTAGAAAGTTCTCGATATTCACGCTTGGCGGGTTCCAAAACCAAAAAAGGAATAGGATCACTTTCTTCTTTAAAAGTGACCGACAAATTATCGGTATCATCCTTGATTAGCTTTTTATGATGCCATAGGCTATTAGCGAGATGCAGCATGGTGTTAGTTTTACCAGAGCCGGGAACACCACATATGAAAGCGTGTTTTTTGAAGGATGATGCATCGATAAAAGCGCTCAACCCATTGTTGGTTTGTCCAAGGTAAATGCCAGTTTGCTCCAACTTCGGAGCAGTTTCCTTCTTTATTTCGATATTCTCGCCATCAAATAGTATTGGAAGCCGAAAGAAAGAAGAAAGTTCATCAAGTGTATAAGCGGTTGGCCAGAATGCTAAAGAGGGTGGTAGAAGATTGCAGTAAGGCTGATTTACTTCCTGCAATTCCAACGGTGTGGCCGTACTGGGAATTTCCTGAATTTCACAAGTTCCTTCTTTGATAGCTTCTCCGCAGACAGCATCCATCAAAAAATGCGCACTACTTTTTTGGTTTGCGTAAAGTAAAATGTTGGCAAAAAAACAAGGCGATTTGGCAACATCTGATAAAAACTCTTCGTATATCCGTAGGGTTTCTTCGGCTGAGACATCTCGCGGACGATTTTTGTTATCGGCGAGGGTGATTTGCCCACTACGGCCCAATGCTTTCTCACGTAGAATTGCGATAGGCTTTTGTAAGGCCTGCTGTGCAGTTTTATAGGTGTCACTTCCATAGATTGAAATATGATAAACCATATCCTCATTAAGAGCCTCTGCGGTTTTTTCCATTTCATAAAGACGTGACTTGGGATTGGATTTCCAGCCTTCGACTGTAAATAGCGTATCTCCTGTGGAAAGACGTGTTTGTTCTTGTTTTTTGACTAGAAGAATATTTGTAAATGATTTCCGCAAGCAAACAGGAACATCTTCAATAGGAGCAATCTTATAGTAGTCAGCTAAAGGACTTGCTTGCATAAGCGCATCTATTGATTCAAAGTTTACAGTCTGATCGGAAGAAAATGCCAAGAAAATTTGCAGACGACTCCCTTTTGGACGTTCATGAGTATAGCTAAGGAAAAAATGTAGGGTTGTATGGATTAGAACAGTATTCCTTTGCCATTGACGTAAAAAACGATTATGTCGCTCAAGAATACCATCTATACCTTGTTCACCAAGAGATTGATATTTAACTAGCTCTAAATCGGGAATGTACGGAATCTCATAGAAATGCCACATCATGGGGTACGCCCTCCGTGCAATCGAAGCAATTAGTCTTCATAACTAAGACATCCTTGGCGCTCTCTCGGATAGTAGTAAGCATCATAATGCGAACAGTACTGGCGGCCATTACTATCACGGTCATAAGGGTTCCAATAGATACATCCGTCAGAACAGTTGTGTCCGCAAAAGGCACCCGCAGGAATTTTCACAGAGGTTATATTGTTTTTGTCCATAATGTTTTTCTCCTTTTTATTGTATTAAAGTGTCAGATTCAATTCTTCGGGCGTAATAGAAAGTCCGGATAATTGATCATAAACTGCGAGATAAGGGAAAACTCCAGTATGAGGAATAACAATCGGAAAATACAACTTTTTCACATAAGCATTCATAATTGATCGAATATAGACAATATCCGCAGATGACAAGCATTGACATCCGTGCCCCTCTTTATGGGTGTGAAATATTCCTTTAAAAATAATTCCTTGAGCGTCCCAGTCCGATATTGTTTGATTCAAAAGCAATTCATTGGGAACATACTGGCAAGATTTCCTAAAAGATATTTTTCCTGAATCGACAAAAATGGTATTAATTGTGTTTTTTGATTGCCCAAGCAAGCCACCCATTTCAGGTGGAGCGGATGGAAGGTTGTAGAGCAAGTTGTACAAAGATTCGGTAATTAACACGACAAGACATCCTATAATTACAGTAGTGGAACTTAATATTATAGCTGAAAATAGCATACTCACTTTTGGGTTAGCGGTTGCTTCGAAGTGTTCTTTGAATTTAAAAGGTGTACTTTTTAAAACGATGATATATTTTCGTTGAAACTTCCAATTTCTCTTGAATTAAAGCGAGATTTGTGGCATAATGCCTTATAAAGAGTGAGCTTTGCAAAATTTTGAAAAGTACACCTTTCAAAATTTCATAAGGAGTTTGCTTAAGTGGATTTTTCAAACTGTATTGCTTTTCCATAAAACGTACCTACGGGCAAATTACAGGCTGCGGCAGCTTCTTTCAACGTAATCTTCTTATCTCGCCACGCCTTGTGAACCTCGTAGAAGTTGTCAGGGAGCGGGCGGGGAGGTCGTCCAAACTTCACACCGCGGGCTTTCGCCGCTGCAATGCCCTCCGCCTGCCGCTGCCGGATATTGGTGCGCTCGTTCTCAGCCACAAAGGAGAGTACCTGCAGCACGATGTCGCTCAGGAAAGTGCCCATCAGGTCTTTGCCACGGCGGGTATCCAGCAGCGGCATATCCAGCACCACAATGTCTGCGCCCTTTGTCTGGGTGAGCAACCGCCACTGCTCTAAAATTTCTGCATAGTTGCGTCCAAGACGGTCGATGCTCTTGATGTAGAGCAGATCGTCTTTTTTCAATTTCCGCACCAGCCGCTTGTACTGCGGACGGTTGAAGTCCTTGCCGGACTGCTTGTCCATAAAGATGTTTTTCTCCGGGATCTTCAGTTCTCGCAGTGCAATCAACTGTCGGTCCTCGTTCTGGTCACGGGTGCTGACCCGGATATAGCCATATAAATTCCCCAATAAATCGCCCCTTTCTGCTAAAAGTGAATTTCATCGTTCTATGTAAAACGGGCAAAGCATCCCTCCTGACGCTTTGCCCGTTGTTCTTTATTCTACCATAGCAGATCGGTTATCGCTCTCAAAATGCCCGCACCGGCTGGATAGCCAGCGCAGCGCCCCTAACCTGATACGTCACCCCACCGGCTTCGCCCCTTGCATTCCTCTGGCACACCTTCGGGTGCTGCGATGCAAGGGCATCAAGCTGCTTCTGTAAGGCAGGATTCAGCGTAAACACGCTGTTCGTTCCGTCCTCACTGGCGTAGATCATGGTTTCCAGCTTAAACATCGTCAATCAGCTCTTCCTCCTCAGATTCGTCAAAGACGGTCGGCCCCCAGTCCTCGTCCTCCTCGATGTCCCGTGACATTTTCTGCATCATGGTATAATGCTCCATCTCGGAACGGACAAAGTAGAACATCTGGTCGTACCAGTCTGCCAGTGTTTCGTCCTCCAACTTCCGGCAGAAGTCAAGCACCAGCTTGTTCTGGTCGGGGTCAACCGTCAGCCCGGCAACTCCGCACAGCCGCTTGCGAGTCAGTTCCAGATCGGCGCAGCCATAGGTGTAGAGCAGCTTTTTTTCTTCAAACGTCATTTTCATAGGCTTGTACCTCCGTATTAAAAAAGGGCCTGCCCTGTGCAGACCCGATGTAACAAAAAGACCGCCGTGCATTGCGCAGGGCGGTCTTGAACTCAGGATTGGAGAAAATCCCGGAGTTCCTCAGCGAAAAAGGAGATTTTGGCGATAGCAGCTATCGCTATGTAAGGCAGGACGAAAACCACAAATGCGGTAATCAGCATTTTCAGGACTTCGCCGCCGTCTGCCAGCTTCATGATCCTGCTTGCCAGAGCCACGAAGAAGAACAGTCCCGCCAGCAGATTCGTCAGGACAGTGGAGAAGGTCGTGAGGAAGATGCCCACCCACTGCGCCAGAAGCAGCGGGAGAAGGGCAAGTTTCAGCATCGGCTTCAGCACAGCCATCGTGGGCATCTCCTTATACAAAAATCAGCTCAGACTTGATGATTTCCTCGGCACGGTTGCAGATGCTGTTCATCCGGCGCACCCATTCCAGTTGATCGGCAGCTTTCAAAGCTTCGGTCACGCCCTCAGACTCCTGCATCTGTTGGACGGTCAACGCAAGCTGTTCCTCGGCCTGCTTGTCCAGCTTGGCAAGATAGCCGCTCAGCTCACCGGACAGGAGCAGTTGATTGTACCGGATGGGATGCTGCTCCTTCAGATACATTTTATGTAAGCGGCCCCACCGCCCGGTGGGGTGCTGCTCTGCCGGGGCTGCTGCGGTCAGATTCGGCAGATAGTGGTCATTGACAAGGGTGTAGTCCAGACCGTTGGCATTGTCATGGATAGATTTCTTCAGTTCGTTCATGCGGATTCTCCTTTCATTTCTTCAGGCGTTTCAAAAGACGGTTCAAATTGAATGGGGACTGTATCAGCAGGCCCCTGTTGAGCCAGCTTTTTATTTTGGGCATACTTGCGGCATCGTTCACGGCCTTTCTGCAAGAGGGCTTCATACTCTGCTGCCGCCTGTGAATCAGTTTTAGCCGCTTCACGCAGAGCAGCACGTTTCTTTTTGCGGTTTTCCCCGGCAGTTTTCTGATATTTCTTACGCTTGGCAAGTTGCTGTTCTGTAAGATTTTTCTTGTCGCCGCGACTAATCTCAATTTGACTAGGAAACGTATCACCGATAAAATTGAAGTAGATGTCGATTTGCTGCTGACGGTAGATCGTCCGTCCGCCGGATGCGGAATGAATCACCACTTTTTCTACCAGTTCGTACAGCATTTCATCTGTCAGCATGTCACAGTCCTTGTATTTCCGAATCAGTTTGATAAAGCGTTTCAGATCAACCTTCGTTGTTTCAGCGTTGTCCAGTTCTTTCTTCAACTCGGCAATGCGAGCTTCGCAGACAGTTTGTTCATCATCATATTGCGCCATCAAACGCTGATACTGTCGTTCGGGGATTTTTCCTAAGACGCTGTTTTCATATAGGCTCCGAATCAAAGCGTCCAACTCGTCCATTCTTTTTTGAACTGAATGCAGTTCTTTTTTACTCTCGGAAGATACCTGTGTGTTTTGGTTTTCCCATGCAGCTTGAAGCTGCTCGGCAAATTCATCCTCATTTTCAATAATTTCTTTTGTCATCGCTTTGATTGCATTGAGAATAGCGGCTTCAATGGTTGAGGTCTTGATAAAATGGGATGTGCAGGAAACGTACATATTACGGTATTTGCTGCACTGCCATGAAGAATCCGAATCATATACCACATCAGAATCCCGGTGTTTGGATTCAGGGCTGGAAAAGCTCATTCGGGAGCCACAGTCAGCGCAGAACACCATCCCGGCTAAACGATGCGAGTATGTTCCGCTCGGAAGTTTTTTCGGATTTCTCTTGCGCAGACGCTGCGCTTTATCCCATGTTTCTTGGTCAATGATAGCCTCATGAGTGTTTTTGAATATAATCCTTTCTTCCGGGGTTGCAGTACGGCGCTTTTTCAACTTGAAGTTCTCACGGATACTTTTACATAGCACTGTATGGCCGAGGTATTCCTGCCGGTCAAGAATATAGGTCAAGGTGGTCGTATTCCACCGATAGGGGTCGTGGTACGAATGGTTTCGGGCAGCTTCGGGATGATGCCGTTCTTCGTATGCAGACGGAATCAGCACTTTTTCATCCGAAAGAGTCTGGCCAATTTGTGCAAGACTGGCACCGCTGGCTGCCATATCGAAGATCCTGCGGACAACGGAAGCTGCTTCCTCATCTACGTGAAGGGTTTGCTTATCACCGGGAACCCGCTTATAACCGTAGGGAATACTGCCGCTGCACCGTTTGCCATCCTGCATCCGCGATTTGAAAACGGCACGGATTTTATTGCTGGTGTCCTTAGCATACCACTCGTTCATGATATTCAGGAAAGGGGTAAAGTCATTGTCCGTGGGATTGGCACTGTCAACATTGTTGTTGATAGCGATGAACCGAACACCCTTGGAAGGAAACTGAATTTCTGTGTAAAATCCAACTTCCAGATAATTGCGTCCGAAGCGGCTCATGTCCTTTACAATGACAGTTGCAATGTGCCCGGCTTCAATTTCGGCAATCATGGACTGGAAGCCGGGACGATTGAAATTCGTTCCGCTGTATCCATCGTCCGTAAAATGCTGGATGTTGTTAAAGCCGTTTTTGCGAGCGTAATCTTCCAGATACTTTTTCTGATTCAGAATGCTGTTAGATTCACCTTGCAGCTCATCATCTCTGGAAAGCCTTTCGTACAGTGCCGTGATTTTTCCTTGGTTGGATTTTGCCATGGTTTCACCTTCTTTGTTTTTTAGTAGGGTGCGATATGTAACAAAGATACGATACTTTTCTGATTTTGTAAACGCATCTTTGCTTTATCCTCGATAATTATAACCCTTCGGATCGGTGACCACATAGGAACTGTGACATTGTAAAAGGTTGGGCTTGAGCCAAAACCGGGTCTTGCCGCTGCCGGAGCCGCCCACCACCAGCACGTTTTTATTCCGGGCATTCTTGGGGTCAGCCGGGCGATTGCTCATCATTAACCGCTCTGTCTTGGTTAAAATGATGTTGTCGGCAAATTTGGGAGCCATGAACGGCTCAATGTCCTTGGGCGTCCCCCATCGGGCAGAGCCGTACTCCATGCCGTGGCGGTACTTCTTGGCGTTTTTACCACGCAAATAAACTGCCAGCCGCAGCCCTGCGCCGCAGCACAAGCCCACCAGCAAATCCAGTGGATGCAGGCTGGGCAGCGGGTTTGCAAACGCTACCGGGATGGTGCCCATCATGGACATGATCTTATCGCCCAGTTCTTTGCCCTCGGCAAGCCGCCACGCTTCACCGAAGTTCGTTGCCGCCAGTCCCAGCAAAATATAGGGCAGATACAGCGCCAGCAGCTTTGTCAGCTTTTTCGTGGTCACAGTCCACGCTCCTGTTCCTTGTGCCGGACTTTGCCGGGGAGTTCTGCCGCTACCTGCACCAGTTCCTGCAATCGTGCCAGCACCGAGGGGCGTTTGTCCTTGTTCAGCAAAGATGCCGAATACTCTTTGAACGCCGAGTTGAATGCTTCTGCGTCCGGGGCTTTGAAAAAGACCAGATACCGGGGCGGCACCTCGGAGGTGTCCTTGCGGATGGCGTAGTCGATGCCGTACTTTTTGGCGTAGCGTTCCAGACCACGGATGCCGGTCTTGCTGATCTCCACGCTGGACACGCCCCGGTTTTGCCGCAACAGGGTGCGGACACTTTGCTTACCTTGGGATGTTTTGGACTGGTACAGCCGGAACGCCGCCTTTACCGCCCGGAGGACAGTCCGGGCGGACAGCTTTGTGGTGGAGATCATAATGTTGAAGGATTTCTGTTCGATTTCTTCCTGCACTGCCATCACCTCCCGTGCAGCAGGGTGATTTTAGCGGTCATGCTCTGCCGGGGGCTTGGTGCGGGGCTTTTCTGCGGGAGGTTCATCAGGCACCGGCAGCACCAGCAGACGGTTGCCCAGTTTCAGAAAGGCTTCCGGCTGATGGAAAAGCTGCTCGTACTTCTGCGCCAGTTCCGGGGTCAGGGATGCAAAATCCTCCTCACCCAGCCCCACCACGAGAAAAGTCCCGGCAACGGCATCATACATTTCTCTGTTTTCATCCCGAAGGGCACGGTTCAGAGGCAGTCCCATGAGCTTGCCGTCATCGGCATAAACGATGGCAACCGGGTCGGCAAAGGGATAGCTTGCGCCGATGGAGCCGCCCACAGCCTGCTGCAAAGCCTTCAGGTCGTTATCGATCTCGACCTGCTGCGGATGCTGTCCCGGCGCAATTTTCAGCACGGACAGGGTGTTCTCTTCCATGTGAATCCTCCTTTTTTCTGTTCAGCCCGATTTCGCCGCTCCGTGCCGCCTGCATCAAAGCCGCCACGAAGAAACCGAAAAAGGCACCAGCTTCAAAAAATGCGAAACCGATAAAAAAGTTCAGCATAGCACACCTCAGTCGATGCAGATGCAGGTCAGCTTCTGCCCATCTGCCATCAGGGTGGTGCTGTGACTTTCCAGATAGGTCTGAAAGCGATAAATGTCCTCCACTGTCAGGGACACGATGGTACTGTGCCCATCGGTGCGGTAGAAGATGACCGAACCTGTCAGGTACCGCTTTCCTGCCAGCTTGAGGACCTGCGCCGGATTGTAGCTGATAAACAACGGCGCACCCTTCACGGCAATCAGGGCATCCTCCTCATCGAAACAGGGCAGAACGGAAGGAGCATCCTCCTCCATGATAATGGTCAGTTCCATGTCCGGGCCGATGGCGGCAAGGTAGACATTCTCGCTTGCCATTTCGGTCAGGCAGGATGCCGCCTGTTTCAGCATGGTCAGGATGTTCACGTCCACCGTGATCTGCGGAGCATTGGGTGCGGAGTGAAAAGGAATCGTATTGTTCATAGGCGTTACCTCCAAATTTTTGCAAAAATAAAAGACCCAAGCGGGTCTTATCGGCTTATACGCCGTCAACGCTCGTTGCCACGCTGACGTTTTTTCTGCCACGCATCCAGAAGCTGTATGATTTTTTCTTCCATCTGCCGGGGCGTGTAACTGCGCGGAAAGTATTTCCGCAGAATGTCGTTTTTGATGGTTACGGTGTCCTGCTCGCTCTTCTTTTCCTGTCCCAAAATATCGAACGCTTTTTCATAGGTGAACTCACCGCTCTGTGCCATCTTTTTTAGCTGTAGGGCTTGCGATACGGAAGGTGCATTTTGCGTACTATCCATAGCCTCTAAAAAATCCCGCTGCTGTTTTTCATCCAGATAAGATAATTCTACGGCAGGGTTAAAAGAGATTTTCTTTTCGTCCACCATATCCAGAAGTTCGGGAATGAGATTTGTCAAACGAATAAACCGTTGGACTTGTCTGCCACTTTCGCCGCTTTCCTTACCGATAAGATCGGCTGTCTCGAAATTCCCGACAAGTTGTCGGGAATTTTCTTTTGACGGTCTGCCAGCAGTTCTTTTCATGGCATCCAGCTTCATCTTGTACGCCAAGGCACGTTCACTGGGGAGGATGTGTTCACGCTGAAGATTGCTGTCCACCATCAATATCACAGCAGCATCGTCCGACATCTGCCGCACGATAACCGGCAGGGTATCCAGCCCGGCAAGTTTCGCCGCATACTGACGGCGGTGCCCGGAGATGATCTCATAGCCGTCACCGTCCGGGCGTGGGCGGGCAATCAGCGGAGCCAGCACACCGTACTGTGCGATGCTCTCCACCGTCCGGGTCATGGCTTCATCGTCCAGCACTTTGAAAGGGTGGTTGGTGAAGGGGTGCAGCGCATCAATGGGAATCTGCTGTACCTGCTCCCGCTGTTCCTCCTGTCGGTTTTCCTCGGTGGAAAACAGGTCATCTAGCCCTTTCAGAGCTAAGTTTCCGCTGTCGATCGGCATCTGCCAGCACCTCCTTTGCAAGAGATTTGTAGGCTTCTGCCACCTTGCCCTTGGGGTCATAGGCAAAGATGCTTTTGCCTGCCGCACTGGTTTCTGCCGCACGGACGGAACGGGGAATGGTCTGCTCAAACACCTTCAGGTGCTTTCCGTATGCCTGCCGGATCAGATTGCTGATTTGCTTTCCGTAGTTGGTGCGGTTGTCGGTCATAGTCAGCAGGATGCCTTCGATTTTCAGTTTCGGGTTGATCTGCCGCCGGACCTTTTGGACGGTCTGTAAAAGCTGTTCCAGACCTTTTGCGGACAGGTATTGCGCCTGCACGGGAATCAGGGCAGCGTCTGCCGCCGCCAGTGCGTTGATGGTGAGCATCCCCAGCGAGGGCATACAGTCCAGCAGAATAAAATCGTACTCCCGCTTGGCACTGTCCAGCACCTGCTTGAGCACCTTCTCCCGGTTCATACTGTTCACGAGGGCTACTTCCAGCCCTGCCAGTTCGATGTTGGCAGGGATCAGGTCAACGCCCTCCGCATGGTGCAGAATGCCCTCACCGGTCTGGATGGGCTGGTCGTTCATGGCTTTCTGCATCAGGGTGGAAAGGGTGGTGGGC
>OKUF01000384.1_pt1 | contig 15453 bp, 8 predicted proteins | sample 1606781 | NCBI WGS metagenome assembly OKUF01 (sample SAMEA3882555, study PRJEB24775) | human gut metagenome | biome: human-associated habitat; feature: intestine environment; material: feces | place: Netherlands | collected 2009/2010
TTCCTCATAAGCCATTGCCAGTCCTTCCAGACGTTCGTTCAGATCTGCCAGCCACTGCGGATCTGTTAGTTTCTCTTCCAGATAATCAGTAATTTCCGGATAAATACTGTGAAGATGTGGTAAATCCTCTTCATCAAAGACAAGTTCTGCTACACCCTCTGCCATATCCGCTTTCATATAGGCAAGTGCCTGGGCATGTTCCTTTATCGCATTCTCCCTCGCAACATCAAGTACAGACTGTGGTGCATACTCGCCTTGCTTCAAAAGCTGATGGATACGACCACTCACATCTTCCCAGGATAAAAACGCCTTATCCAGAATCTGATCGGTAACCGTATGCCCTACTGCAATCTGCAATCCGGTTTCATCAAACCAGACCGAATACTCCATACCATTGATTTCAAAGCCCTTTCCACCAGTCCCATACTCCCGCTTCACAAACTCTGTATATTCTTCCGGTGTCTGTTCACTCATAAAATTATAGATAATACGAAGCTGGCTCTTGCTTCGGTTTCCTCCGGTTCTTAAAACCTCATCGACCACCTCACTTGGAATGGCAATATCCCCGGCATAGAGGGCAGCTATTCTGTTTTCGATTTCTCTTTTCTGTTCATTTACAGATGGAAGTTCGGGCAAAGATAAAGCAGAGGCGATCTCTTCCTCTGCTTTACTCAATCCATCTTCTCTTGTATCTTCGACTAACTGTATACCAATTCCGTCAAGATGCTCTCTTCCGCTGTTGCCATCAGTGCGTTCATGTGTGCTGTCCATGCCATCGGATCTGCTTCCTTGTCCGGTGCCGGATTCTTCTCCAGTAATTTCTCCATCTGGCTGTCCATTCTCTCCTGTGCTGCTTTCTCGATCTGTTCCAGATGGCTGTTCAGCTTCCCGGTCAGGAACAGGCTCTGATAAAGGCTGTTCTTGTGTTCTTTCAGAAATGTCCTCCGCAGCATCCCGTATTTCCCGATCGTCACTTCTTCCTCTTCGACGGTCAGATTCGGAAACAGGTAATCTCCCTTGCGATGATATGTCAGTTCCATAATCGGTTCCTCCTTCATTTTCAATATTTTCTTCTTTTTTCGTTTCTGCAGCCCGGTTTTTAGTTTCACGCATTAACGTGGTAAAGTTATTATAATTCCTTTCATTGGAATTTTCAACCTCTTTTCTCGCTTCTTCCAGAGAAATTTTATGTACGGTCTTTCCAATATCAATCAGAATACTCTCACTGAGCTGGCTTGCCGCATTTCCAAGGAAGGTGAGAACTGACAGATGGTTATAATCTGTGATATGCATGAAGTCCTCTTCTTCCAGAAGTTCCATCGGGTCAAGCCCGCATCGCCTGGAAAGCAGATAGTAAACACTGTCTGTTGCCAGCTGACGAAAATCACTGCGGATCGTCACCTCATCCAGATCTTCCAGATAAGTACCTTCTACAGCATATTCCAATCCATCCAGGTATTCCTCCAGATTGTCATTGACCATTTCCCTTGCGACCGCCATCAATGCGTCCTGCAAAGTTGCCGCATCCTTTTCTTCCAGAGCATAGACTTCTGCCAGATGGGTGAGGATCTCTTCTCTCTGGTGTTCCTGCATCTTCCAAAGATATGGGCTTCTGCCTCCGGCTACCATGTGGGTATCCGAAATATCAAACACATAACGAAGTTTGGTATTCTGCCAGGTTTCATCAAACAGGGCAATTCCTCTTGCACCACGATTTACCCAGCGTAACATCTTTTCATTCCATAGTTCCAGTGATGCACAGGCTGTTGCGTCTGGACGCTGTGCATGGATCAGAAGCTGGTCTGAAAAAGAATAACGATATAACCTTGATGCTGTGTCCATATAATCCATCCAATCCCCTGGCGAACTGCTCACTGATACGGCATGTTCCTGTACCAAGTTTCGGATGTCCTGTAGTTTAGACATTAAACTTCCCTCCTATCAATAAAAAAACAGCCCACTCTTTTTTAGAATTGGCTGCATAAAATGTACTTTACTTTTCGGAGAGAAAATGCTATATTCTAATAAAGAGTGGGCTGTTTTTCTAATTGAAAAGAGTAACCGCCCACAAGGTGGATGCTCCTGGATTAGGTTTTAATTTATTTTGCTCTCAAAGAGAGCTGCCTATCCTGTTGGCAGACAGGGTAGGCTATTTTTTTCGCTTGTTGTCCCTATTATCCAAATAGGCAAGCAAAGCAATCAGAAACGTACCGCCTAAGAACAATAAGCTCAAGACTTCGTATGTATCCATTCGCTCCACCTCCCTTCTTCTGTATCCCTTAACGGAATCTGAAAATCCAGGAGGTTTTTACCAACCCTGTACACGGTTACTCCAGTAATATTCTAACAGGTAACTCTCCGCAAAGCAATTCCTTTTTACTTCATACGGTTTTATATTCTGTTTTTCTCTTATTCTCTGGCCAATGCAGTTTCCATTCCAGATATTCCTCTTCTGTGATTCTTCCATCGCCCAATTTCTGCTTTTTCCCCATCCATTCCTGCAGATAAGACATTGTTTTTTTATCCCTCATTGTGATTCCAACTATTTCACTTTCTGAATCATTTAGCAGGAACAGATGAAAAAGCCCTCTATTTTCTTCATCCATCCAGAATAAAGTTTCCATTAATTCGTCCATTGTCGCAATTCCAGGACTTAAAAAATTCCGGACATCAACTTCCAATATTTCTGCTATCCGGATAAGCGTTTCCTGTTTTGGCGTGCGCTGTCCACTTTCATATTGGGCGATTCTCACATCTGCACTATTTTCTCCATACCCTAACCTGCGCCCCAGTTCTTTTTGCGTTAGCTTGCGAAACATACGGATTTTTCTTATTCTTGCTCCTAATTTCAATTTCTTCTCCTTTTCAAAATGGGGCTGTGCAGTAACCACAGCCCCAGAACACTATTTATATTATCATTTGCGTTTTCTCTTAACTGCCACTACAGTTCCCAGACATCCTGCTGATACCGCAAGAGTCAGCACAAAAATAGCAATATTTGTATTATCTCCTGTTTTTGGTGAATTGGATACAGAAGTCGCATCAGAACCATGGGAACCAGGAGTGCTGACTCCCTGGTTTTCTGATGTTTCCGGAGTGTCTTTTTCCGGAGCTTTCTTATTTGTCAGATCCAGAGTATATTCAATCACAGGAGTACGGTCATTGACATATTCAAACTGAATCTTATGCTCGGTTTCATCAAGCTGATAGCCATCCAGTGTTTTTGTTTCTTTCAGGATATATGTGATTGCTTTTTTATACTGCCCATTCTTAAAAGTCGCAATCGGATAATTCTTTGATTCTGCATGGCCAGCACTGTCTGTTACCAGAGTTTCCAGAACTTTACCTTTGCTGTCACAAAGGGCAAATTCTACACCTTTCATTGGCTTCTTGGTATCTTTATCTGTTTTATTTAAGATCACCTTGCCCATTGCCTGTTCATCTTCCATTTTGGCTCCCTGAATATCTCCGGTGTCCTTAATCTCAAATATCACTTTATTTGCCACAATGTAACCCTTCGGTGCTGTTTCCTCCAATAATGTATAAGTACCGATTGGAAGTTTCTCCACATAATGGGGCTGATCACCCGACGTCCAGCTTTCCATAACTTCCTGGTTTTCATTAAGGATATACAGCTTCGCACCTTTGACCTCGCTGCTTCCATCTGTCATATCAACTTTACTGATCAGAATTTTTGTTGTATCATCCTGCATTTCTACTTTCTGTATATCTGCAGTATTTTCTACTACAAACGTAATGGATTCTGCAGTTGCATAGCCATCAGCAGGAATTGTCTCTGTTAATGTATATTTCTTTCCAACTTCCAGTTCCTTAATGATGTGTGGTGTGCTTCCGGATGTCCACTCATCCACAACGTTTCCCTCTGAATCGGATACTTTCAGTTTTGCACCTGGTAATTCTTCCCCGGTTGTAATATCTGATTTTGTGATTTCAAAAGTAGTTGGCTCATCTTCATAAGTGAACTCAAAGGATACTTCTGCAACCTCTTCTCCCGCATAAGCAAAATCAAATTCCTTGATTTCTTCTGTTGTCACAAATCCAGCAGGAGCCTGCACTTCTTTTACATAGTAGCTGCCATTGATTGGAAGATCTGCCGTAAATACAATCCTTCCATCCTGATCCGTAGCTTTCTGCTCGATCATGGTATCTGCTTTCAGGATTACTTCGCCTTCTGCATTTAAAATATCATTCTTTGTATAAAGTGCAAATACTCCGCCTTCCAGAACACGATCTGTATTTTTTTCTTTCTTAACTACAGTTACTTTTGCTTTCTGGCGGTTATTCTGCCAGTCCTCATCATAAGTCACAACCGGAGTATTCTGATCACGATAAGTCAGATCAACCTCTCTGATTTCTCCATCCAGAACATATCCATCCGCCGTCTCTTTTTCCTTTACATAATATTTGCCTAAAGGAAGATCTTCTGATCTTGCATATCCAAGAGCATCTGTCGTAATTGTTGCTACCAGTTCGTCCTTTTTATAATAATCACTGCTTTCCCCATCTGCAGCCTTGATATCCTCCGCTGCATAAATTTCAAAAGTAACATCTTTCAAAGAACCTGTAACATAGCCAAATGCTGCGTCCATGCCGCCTGCCAGCATATCTTTCCAGGTAACTTCCTTGACAAATTCACCTTTTTTATTGATGATGATTCGTCCAACCGGAACAGCATCCTTCATTTCTACTTTTTGAACATCTGCAGTATCAGAAACTGTAAATTTCACTTCCTCCGCCTGCAGATAACCATATGGTGCAAACTCTTCCCGAAGTGTGTAGGTTTTTCCCACATGGAGTCTTTTTATTACATGAGCTTTTCCTTTTACAGAAGTCCATTTTTCTACTTCTTTTCCGTCTGAATCCAAAACCGTCAGTGTTGCTCCGTCAAGTTCCACACCTGTTGTAATATCTGATTTCGTAAATTCAGTTGTTGTCGGCTCATTCTTAAAAACGGTTTCCAGTTTTACTGTTTTTACTTCCTGTCCCTGATATTTCGCAGTCACCTCAATCTGCTCATCTGAAGATACAAAACCATCTGGTGCTGCCAGTTCTTTTATATAATAAGTTCCAAATGGCAGATCCTGCTCAAAAACAGTTTTTCCATCTTCACCTGTTACCGCTTTTGTAAGCAGTTCGTCTGCTTTTACCAGTACCTTATCCCCTGCTTTTATATCCTCTTTTGCGTAAAGACCAAACTCTGCTCCAGAAAGCCCTTTCTCATTTTCAGCATCTTTTTTCACAACTGACACTTCTACTTTCTGGCGGTCATTTATAAACTCTGCACTCTGTGAGATCACTGGTGTATCCTGGTCTGCATAGACGAAAGAAATCTTCTGTTCTTCTTCATTTAATACAAATCCCTCCGGTGCAGTCTTTTCTACAACTTTGTATTCTCCTAGAGGCAGATTATCAAGATCTGCTTTTCCGGATTCATCCGTTGTCAGTTCTGCAACTTTTGCACCCTTTGCATATTCCAAGATTCTTTTTCCTGTGTCATCTTTCTGGAAATCAGCTGTATAAATATCCTCTGCAGCATACACTTCATATACTGCACCGGAAAGATTCTGAACTTCATACTTAAAATCATTCTTATAGGTCGAAAGAACCTCTCCTTTTTTCTGTACAGTGAGTTTTCCTTTCACCGGATGATTCTCATATACAACTTCAATGATTGCATCACCTGATACCGGATCAGTCTGATACAGGGTATTGGTGTCCACCTGTATTTCGACATAATTTTTGTTAATGGTATAACCGTCCGGTGCTGTTACCTCTTCGATTCTATAATGACCGATTTTTAAATTCTGCGGCAGGATCAGATATCCGTCTGTATCTGTAAAATAGGAGGTATGTGTAACGGTTGTCGGGTATGTAGTTACCTGCTCTACATATTTTTCATGATCCAGATCATAAATTTTAAACTCTGTTCCCGGAATTAGAACAGATTTTTTAGTCTCATCATCCTGTTTGATAATTTTCAGTTTTGCAGAAAATTCTTTATCCAAAAGAACTCTCCATGTCTGCGGCTCTGTTGGTTTATTCTCTGTAATCCGGACAATAAAATCATCTACAGGTTTGTAATTATGGGGTGTTGTAGTTTCTCTCACCAGATATGTTCCATATGGAATTGCAATGGATTTTACATAGCCTTTCTCATTTGTAAAAATTTCCGTTGCTCCATTTTCACCGATCACAACCGGCTCTGCAGAGGAAAAATCATAATTTCCATCCTCTTTTACCACCAAAGAAGATACCAGATATGCACTAAATCCAGCTCCGGATAGTAATGCAGCATCTGTGTCTCCATTATTGGCAGCTTTAATAAGTTCAAACGGCTGTTTCTTCACCGTTTCCAGTGAGGTACACTCTTTTTCTACAACCGCTGTCAGATCACCTTCATCACTGCATACAAGGTCATATTCATTCTCATCTGTCAGATATCCTACGGAAGGGGTAATTTCCTTGATATAATACTCTCCAAGATAAAGATTCTCTATCCTTGCTTTTCCTTCTTTATCGGTAGTTAGCGTACAAATCTGGCTTCCGGCTTTATAAATAACGCCTGTCTTTCCATCTGGATGGGTAATGTCGTTTCTTGCATAAAGTCCATACACCGCATTTTCCAGGGAAGCATCTCCCTGTGCCTTATTTTCTTTTGTCTCGGCATCTTTTTTATTCAAAGAGATTGCAGCACTGACCCTGTCATTCACAAAAGTATGACTGAAAGAAATTTTTGCCTGTTCATCATTGGTATAACTGAACTGGAAAGAATAAGTATCTTTCTCATTTCTGACATAACCAGCCGGAGCCTGGACTTCTTTTACATAATAAGAAAATCCCACTGGAAGATCTGCTTTAAATGCTGCTTTTCCATCAGTACCAGTAATTGCAGTCTCAATCAGAGCATCTTTTTTTACCGCTACTTTTCCATCCACAGTTTTCATATCCTGCGCTGCAAACAGAGCAAAATGCCCTCCGGATAGTGTATTTTCAGTATTTTTGTCTTTCTTTATCACCTGCACCACTGCTTTCTGACGGTCATTTGTAAAGGTAGTCTCTGAGAAAGCCGCTTCTGCAGTCTGCCCTGCATAAGAAATGGTTACTTTTTTTGTTTCTTTTGCATTATAAAAATTTTCCGGGGCCTGTGCTTCTGTTACATTATAGCTTCCAAGCGGAAGATTCTTTACCGTTACAGAACCGTTCTCACCTGTGATCAGATTTTTCGCTACTTCTGCGCCTTTTTTGTAAACTGTTTTTCCACCTGCTGTTACAATATCCTCGGCAGCATATACGTTATAAACGGCTCCTTTCTGACGGCGTTTCTCGTACTGGAATGAAGTTCCATTTTCATCAGATACAGCTCCTACGAAAACCTCACCCACTTTATAAACGGTCAGATTTCCTTTCTGCTCTTTGTCCGTTACAGTCTGTTTGGTCGTACTGCCAACTACTAATTTCACTCCATACGAAGAAGCCTGGACAACATAACCTTCCGGTGCTGTAATCTCTTTTAAGTAAACAGTATCCTGTGTTTTGGTAAGAGTTACACGTGAAGAACCATTGCTGTCTGTTGGCGGCATTTTAGCAATCAGCTTTGTGCAGGCGTTATCACTATATACCCCATACACGGCTCCAGCTAGATTTTTTCCAGTATCTCCATCTTTCTTTGTAATTTCAATAACTGCTTCTTCCGGCCAGTCAACTGTAATCTGCAGGTCAGAGGAATCTGTATAGTAGCCAAAACCAATGTCCTGTGAACTCTCCAATTTTAAGAGCATTGCATGGAAATCCAAAGGGAAATTAGATGTAATCGCATACTTTCCTTTCAGGCTACCCATATTGGCTGTTGTAGCTACAAGATGGAATTTCTCTCCACCCTTTACAGTGACATTTCCAGATGCCGTTTTTCCTGTGGTTTCATTAACAAGGCTTACTCCGTTCTCCAGATGAATGGTAATGGTAAATGCTTCATTTGCCTTCCAGGTAAAACTTTCTGTTTCCTTTCCCGTTGCATTAACGGAAAGTCCTGGAAGAAGTTTCATTGCTGTCGGATCAGGCATTTTAGCAAGAGCTGCTTTAATCTCTTTCAGCATATTTTTAGCGGTTGTAGAAAGCGCACCTCCAAATCCGGATTCGCCATCATATAAATAGTCAACCAGGTAATGCTGCATGGCTCTTGTCTCAGAACTGCATCCATATTTTTCCATAATGGATTTTACATTATATCCATTGAATGTATGTCCCCATCCTGGACCGCCATATCCATAGAATAAGGCTTTTCTCAAATATTTATCATCTCCACCTTCATCCAGTTCAACCATATTTTTATATGTTGTCCCACTTGGAGGTGACTGCATGGAGTGCTGCATACAATACGCATTTACTGTATAAGTCTTTCCGCCTGCTTTGTAACGGATATACTTATAGGAATCATTTCCGCCCTGTCCCATAACAGAATCAAAAGGATGCAGTTTTCCATCTGAATAATAGTAATAGGTATTAGCTTCAATGTCTGTTGAATCATCCCACAAGTCTCCATCGGAAGCTGCCATGGTACTAATACCGCCCTCAGCCTGGTCATATACCACACTTAATGCAACATCATCTTCCGGCATCTCAAAGCTGAAGGAATTTGTTCCCTCATCGTAGCTTACTTCTGCATACAGAAGATCTTCGGTATTCTCTGTCTGGTTTGCTTCGACAAGACTTGTTCCCACTGCGATCAGGCTTCCCTGCGGGATATCACCGGAAAAGTTGACCGTCTCCCCCGTCTGGTAACGTCCGTCCTCGTGGTCCAGTTCAATATTGAATTCATTTCCCTGTACGATGTCAACCTGATGGCTTCCATCCTCTGGTTCCTCATCGGAAAATCCTTCTGCTTCCTCTTCTTCTGGCTCCTCCGTTTCTTCCGGCTCTTCCAGAGTTTCCGGGGCATCTTCCGGGCTTATGGTCGGGAGGACGGGGTCTGCCTCCGGTTCGTCATCGCCGCTTTCCTGTTCCTGACCGCCATTGGATCCGTCTGTTTCTGCTTCCCTTGGTGTCACAGTAATGTTTCTGGCAACCAGATAGACTTCCCCCGATGCGGGCGTAACAAGATATACGCATTTATAGGTTCCCGCATGGTTATAATCAAATACAGTCCCGTCTTCCATTGCTGCTTTTTTCAGTTCCACATGGTCTCCTTCAGAGAGTTTCAGTCCTGTAAAATCATTCTGGATATCAAAGGCTTCCCCTTCGGTAACCATAAGCGCAAGTTCCGGATCAGCAACGGTTTCCTCGATCAGTTCCTCCTCGCTTTTCTCCGTCTGAATTTCTGTCTGCGTTTCTGTCTGTACCTCGATCTGCGTCTCGCTCTGTGCGGAAACGCCTCCCACCTCAGCGGCGGATACTGCAGAAGCTCCCGTCTGCAAGAGCGTAGTGCAGCACAGAGCAAAAGCCATCGCACCCGCCATCCATCTTTTCTTCCAGTTTTTTTCCAAGTGCACGTTCTCCTTTCATGATCGCTTTTTTCCCTGCAGTTTTCTTTTGGTCCGTCTCTTATCTGCATCGCTTTCTCCTTTCTTCCGGCTTTTTCAGCCAGATAAAAAGGAAACTGAAAAAATTCCAGTTTCCCTTTTATCTGACCAAACATTTTATGCCGTCTTCCTGTGTCCTTTTTCCTCTTTTCGAAGGATCCAGTCATCCACGCCTTTGTAGTGTTCCATCCAGGTACCGGATGCATCGGTATCCCAAGTGACTCTTTTGCAGGATACGTTCAGTTCCTCACAGATTTCATATAGTTTTATACAGCCTTTTCGGATCATGTCCCGCTTTCTGCGCTTTCTGGGGCATTCTCCATGATACAGATGAATTCCATGTTCACATTGCCGGCACGCACTTTTTTCATCGTGCTTACAGGACAATTCCATCATTTTATCCATGTCGTAACATTCGTAAACTCTTTTTAACCCCTGCTCTTTCAGTTTTCGCAAGACAGTTTCCAGTCCTTTATGATTGGAAACTCCAGGGACTCCGATATAAGGATTTCCTGTACACATCCATGCGATCTCTGCCTTTAAGATACCTTCTGTTACGTAAACCGTGCCATCCTTTATTTTCCCAAACATTCCTGCCGGGCTGCCGCTTGATGTGCCTTTTTCTAAGCCGCTGCTGGTAAACCAGAGGTACTTCCGTTCTTTTAAAGGAACATCCAGCCGGATCTGGAATCCTATGATCCGTTCCTTCCCATCCCGGACCGGGCAAAGATACCCGTTATTCTTCCTATAAAAAGCAGCTTCCCAGTCACCATCCCGGTTGATGAAAAATCCAGGAACCCCATCCAGGCGAAATCCCTTTTTTAAGAGCTTTCTGGCAATGGCCACGGAATTCTCCTCATCCGTACTTAAAAAACCTCGTTCTTCCATCTGTCTGACCTCATTTAACGTCAGCCCACGCAGGAGGAGGTTCCTCCGGTGTGTTTCCTTAAGCTTAAGAAAAGTGAGCATCTCCTTATATACCTGGTCCCGGTAATCCCATTCCTCTTCCGTAAGGGAAATGCGTTTCTTTTTAGGAACGATAGAAGCGAACCCATTTCGTGTCGTGGCCTGCTGCCTTTCATCCGTTCCAGAAAAAGAAAGTGCCTGCCTTATCTCACGGTAGGCTTCTTTATACCGGTTCCTTCCATAAATGCCGGATAGTTCCGCATACAGTGTCAGCATGTTTCCGGATGCTCCGCAATGATAGCAATGGTAAACATTTTTCAGTTCTCCATTTTTGCGGATGCAAAAACTGCATTTTCCTCTTAAATCCCCGCAAAAAGGACATTCCACCGGAAATTCGTCCTGGTAAGAATCACTCAGTCTTCGGATTGACAAAAGATCTGCTACTTCTGCGATCGTAAACGATTCTCTGGCATACATGCCTTCCTCCTTTTCATAAAAGATGGCCCCGTTCCCGGAGCCACCTCGAACTGTTTCTCTGTTTTCAGGCTGCTTTTTGCATTTCCTTTTCATGATCCAAAAGAATCTTCGCAGCTTTCTGTATTTCCTGATTCTGGCCTTTGTAACGCTGTACCAGCCATTTGATCGTCTGGTAACCTCTGGCATCCTGCATCATTTCCCCAAGAGGGGTTCCGGCATAGACACCAAAATTGCAGATAACCTTTTCTGCCCATTTCACTTCGTCTTCTGCATCCTCTACGTTATCTATATCCTCTACCGTTTCCTCTGCCGTCTCTTCTGGTGTTTCTTCCTCTTCTTCTGCATCAAAAGAAATCTCATCATCTTCATCAAATGGAACTTCATCCGTTTCTTCTACTGCACGGAAACCGTCTGCATCCGTCTCGGCAGTAATTTCCTCATCTACGGAGATTTCCTCGGTCTGAACCGGATCTTCCGCTTTGGTTTCTTCATCGGAAAATTCTTCCAGTCCGCTTTCACTTTCTTCCATTCCAAAAGTCATCTGTCCAGGCAGGTTTTCTTCTGTATCCGTTACTGCATATTCCACTTTTACAGTACCTTCTGATATGGCATTTCCATCACGCAGTTTTTTACGGTCCGTTTTCTTTTCCCTGACCGGTTCCGTTTGCTCCTGCTTTGCTGCGGTTTCTTTTCTTTCTGCCTTTTCCTGTTTCTTTTTCGGTTTTTCCGGTTTTACGGAAGCTTCCTGCTTCGGCATTTCTTCTTTTTCCGTCCCACGCATGTCCGGATCGTCTATTCCAGATGCCTGCATGATGTTGAATTTATTTAAGAAATAATACTTCAGGCCATACGTCCATGCCGCACCTTTTGCTTTATCCGGTGCTTCATTGGTTCCAATGACATGCAAAAAGCTCCTTACCTTGTCTCCCGGACGGTCTGCATTGGTCCAGCACAGTTCCAGATCAGCCTCATATCTCCAGAGTGCTCCCATTTCCTTTAAAAACACGGAATTGCCCTGTTCGTCCATCTGTGTCGGTCTTTCACTTAAGATGTCAAAATCGACCCCGTATTTATTAAGGGCCGGTGTCAGGCATTCATAAATATCATCCAGTTTTACAAAATCATAAGTAACGTCCTCACTGTACCGTTTGCGGATCAGCTTCGGCACCTTTCTTCTGATCCTGATCATCTTCTGGTTCAGATTCATGTAATTGTATTTACCCATATTATTCGTTTCCTCCTGATTTTTTCATTTTTTATACTAAGCAGAACGCGGAAGGCTTACCTCCGGCCCTGTCCCAGTCTTTTTTAACATTTCTTCCATTTCCTCCCGGATACATCCGATACAGATCTTCTTTTTTGAGATCTCCGGAAGTTTTTCAAGCAGCCACTTCTGGGCGAAAAGCTCTGCTGCCCGCTGTGGGTTGCTTAAATATTCCAGAAACATCCAGTCAGAAAATTCCCACTTCATATCCGCAAAATGAAACTGCGGCTGATAGATCAGATCCTCCGGCCGCTTTCCTTTTTTAATAAAACGGTCTGCATTTAGCTGGATATAAACCCTGCTGATCTCCGGGATCATCTGTGCAGCTGCATACCCGCCTTTTAACAAAAGTTCATCCCATTGTTCCCGGATAAGTTTCTTTCCAATGCGGCTTATCTGTGTTTCCAGTTTCGGGATCAGATCCTCACGCACAGGAAAACCAAAATCATCCGGTATCCCGATCGGCTTCAGAAAAAGATCTTCTGCTTCATAAAGGGAATACTCCGGCATGTGGATCACGGCACACCAGTTCCGGTCTGTTTTTCTGTTTTCCTTTAAACAGTCAAAGAAAAAGAAACAGTTTCCATATCTTGCCTTTATAAACAGCTGTCCGGAAAATTCTTTTACTTCACAATCCGGCGATTTCAGCCATGCGATCAGTTTTTCTGCCTCCCTGCTCTCTTTTAACCAGTCCGGAAGTTTTCTATCCATCACATACCTCCGTAATTTAGATATATGGCAGGGAATACCTGGAATACACCATCTTTGCCCGTTTTAAAAATGCAGAGCCTTTTTCTGCTTTTGCAAACCATTCCACAAAAAACCGTGTCAGGTTCTGCTGCAGTGTCCGGTGGGTATCAAGGGCATAATCCACAAATTCCCCATATCCGTCCATACTTCCTGCAAGCAGGTAGCAGGTAAACATTTTTGCCATCTGCTCTTCATCTGAAGGATTGATCTCCATTTCCTCTGCACCTTCATACACCAGGCGCACCCTTTCTGGCTGTTCCTTTACATGCAGACACAGATCATCGGCCATCAGTTTCGATGCTTCGTTTCGAAGGTCGTAATATCTGACCTCTGAAAGACCTTTTAGCCAGGCAAACCCAAGATAAGTGTAATTGTCTTTTATTTCCTGCTGCTCTTTTGCCATGGACTCCATAAATTTTTTGTGTCCGGTGGGATGGCAGTTCAAGTATTCATCTACCAGCAGCCTTGCCACATCTTTTCCATTCGTAACCTTCATGTTTTCCTCCCATCAAAAAAAGACAGTCCATGCTGTCTCCATTCTTTTAAATCCTGTTAGTATTTTACAGTGCCAGGAATATCATATTCATGCCAGCGTTTTGACACACAGCCGGCAATTTTTTCTTCCAGAGCTAAAAGTCCTCTCTCATTCGTCTTTTCCTGCCTTGCAATGGTAATGGATTCACAGATCCCACAGTAGATCTCGTATGCGCTGCATGGCTCATCCCCAGTAGTAGCCTTAAACTGCTCCACGGTTTCTGCAAGCAGTTTTTTTCCAAATCCCGCCTGCTTCATGATCCCTGCCATGGCATTTGCCGGATGCTCGATCCAGATATCACACAGCCGCATGACCCCTTTTAAGACTTCCCGGTAGTAATCGAAGATCGACTCTATGTTTTCCGTGAAATCTTCCATTCCTTTACAGTTTTTGTGCGTAACCTTCAGGGCATTGCCAAGGATCACATTTCTTGTCGGCTCCTGCAGGGAATAAAAAATATTCGCTCCGGACACACCAACGTATGACGTAGTGATCCGTACAACTGCTTTTATGTCCTTATCGGTCTTTCTTCCATAATTCTGCATCAGTTCCTTATAAACATCTGTAAGTTTCGTATCTTCCAGCTGCCAGGACGCCGTAACAGAATAATGATCTGCATAGCCGTTTAAAAACGTTGCCTTCTCATAGTCCCCATGGATATATGCCGAGGTAACCATGTACATATCCGGCATGGATATGATGGCATAATCTTTTTCATCACCGGACAGGACTGCCCTTATTTTTCCTTCACAGAAACGGATCAGTGCTCTTCCTCTTGCAACCTTCAGGCATTTATTCAAGATCTCTGCCAGTGTTTTCTTATCGACATCTGCCAGGGCTTTGCCATCAATCCTGGCCCGTCCTTTCAACGATTTGATTGCTGAATTTCCTATATAACAGATCCTCTCGGGCAGGATAAGAACCAGCCTGGAATGAGATAAGGTATCTTTTTCCAGTGCTTCCAGGGAAATGCCCGGAACCTCTGTACAGGTTTCCTCTCCTGCAGCTGCTACCTTTAATTTCTTACTGGTGATCCGGATCCATTCTGCCCGGCTGTCTATCTCTTCCAGATACTCGCACAGTTCCTTTTCTGTCCGGAACTCCTTATAAAAGTCATCTTTATAATACATAATGTCCGCCTTTCCACGCTAGCTGAAAATCCGGACTTCAACAGCCTGTATCTTTCCATCTTCGATGCAAAATACATAGCCGTCTTCTGCCATCTCCATAAGCATTCCAATTTCCAGTGCATTTGCGTTTTCCCATTTAATTGTCTCCATAATCGACCCTCCTGATTTTACAATGTGTTTTCTTTTTTTGATGTTCTTAAGGTATTTCTTTTTGCAGTTTCCTTAACTGCCAGTTTCATTCGTGCTCCTCCTTTCTGCTTTTTATGCAATAAAAAAAGACACAAAAAGAATCTTCTTTCCTTCTTGCATCTTCCTTATATTTTGCATATCCATTTTTTCTCATTAAGGGCAAGACCGCCCCAAAGTGTTTCTTCCGGAATGTCCGGAACTAAAGAATAACCACAGTCTTTTATAGACTGTTAAATTATTTTTCATTTAAAGACTACCACAACATTTTGTGGTTGTCAATTAATTTTAACTATATATTGTGTTATTATGTGAGTTATCTTTATTATTCTGCTACATGTTGTGACAGGCGGCATGATACCGCCTGTCTTTTCATCCGTCTGCATAAATGCATGTATCTGAGGGGAATAGGTAATCTGTACATGCACTATGAAAACGTCTTACTCAGCGTTTGGATCCGCCGGGGAAATATTTTTGGCAAGGCTTCGCCCGTTGGCATCCGTCCCTGCTTCAAAAAGGACCGGCTGGCCACCGCTTAATTTCCGGTATCCATCCATCTGGATCTCCGAAAAGTGGGCGAAATAATCAATCCCGTCTTCACCGGTGATAAAGCCGTATCCTTTCTGTGCGCTGAACCATTTCACGGTTCCCTGTAGTGTTTCTGACATA
>OKUF01000409.1_pt1 | contig 14754 bp, 10 predicted proteins | sample 1606781 | NCBI WGS metagenome assembly OKUF01 (sample SAMEA3882555, study PRJEB24775) | human gut metagenome | biome: human-associated habitat; feature: intestine environment; material: feces | place: Netherlands | collected 2009/2010
GTACCGCAACCCGACATTATCGAGCATTTTGGCAACGCAGATGCCGTGCCGCAGCCGCCGAAGCGGTGCTTAAGCCGCTAGGCGGGAATTGTGCGGTATTGCCTTAGCTTACCTGATGCTGCTCGATCCAATCCGCCACTGCGCGGGAAAGCTCGGTCAGGCTGCCCTTGGTAAAGGGGGCTTTCATTCCGGCGCTTTCGGCCAGCTCGGTATAGGTTGCCATACCGGCCAGGTTGGTCAGCTTCATATAGCGCTGCCAGGCGTCCTTGTGGTCCTTCAGGCTGGCCACAAAGAACTGCAGGGCAATGGCGGTTGCCAGGCAGTAATCAATATAGTAGAACGGGCATTCAAAGATATGCAGCTGGCGCTGCCAGCCTGCGCCGCGGCCATAGAACGGCAGGTCGCCGAACTTGTTCCAGGGGCGGTATTTCTTTTCCAGCTCCAGCCAGACGGCATTGCGTTCATCCGGCGTAAGATCTGGCTGCTGATACATAATGTGCTGGAATTCATCCACCATGCAGCCGTATGGCAGGAAGATAAAGCTGTCCTCGGCGTGCAGCAGCTCGTATTTATCCGTATCCTCCTTAAAGAAGAGGTGATGCCACGGGGCGGTCAGGAACTCCATGCTCATGGAGTGGATCTCGGCGCTCTCCATACCGGGGCACTGGATATCTTCGGGGATGTTCTTGGGGCTGCGGGCAGCCAGGTAGCCTTCCAGCGCATGCCCTGCTTCATGGGTCAGCACATCCACATCCCCCGCCGTGCCGTTCCAGTTGGCAAAGATGAAGGGGGTCTTGTAATCGGGCAGCATTTCCTCATAACCGCCGCTCATTTTGCCGGGGCGGCTGAGAACGTCGAACATCTCGTTATCCTGCATGAAGTCGATGAACTCTGCCGTTTCGGGGCTGAGTTCGTGGTACATGGTGCGGGCGGCATCCATGCGTGCCTGATAGCCCGGGATGGGCTTGGGGTTGCCGTCCTTGAAGATGATGGGCAGGTCGGTGAAGGTGGGGTGAGTGATGCCGGTGCGCTTGGCGCGCATGGCCATCACCTTTTGCAGCTCGGGCACAACGTCCCTTGCCACCTGATCCCGGAAGGCCTGAATTTCAGCCTGACCGTAGCCGATGCGGTTCATGCGCACATAGGAAAGCTCGCTGTAGTCCTTATAGCCCAGCACCTGCGCCTGCTGGTTCAGGTTCTTGACGATCTTGGTGTACAATGCATCCAGCTCGTCCCGGTGGGCGTCAAAGTAACCGGCCTCGGCCTCGTAGGCGGCGCGGCGCACGGCGGGGTTTAAATCTTCTTTATAGGGACCCAGCTGGGGGATGGTCAGCTGCTTGCCGTCCAGTTCCACCAGTGCGCCGCCGTAGATCTGCTGGTACTGGCTGACCAGCGCATTGAATTGCTGCTGCAATTCCACGGTGCGGTCGTCCATGCCCAGCACAGCGTTCTTCATACCGGCCACACAGGTGGTGCCGAAGTGCTCGGTGAGCGCTTCCACATAGGGGTTTGCCAGAAACGCCCGGCTGATCTCCACGCTGGCGTTGGTCACGGCAGGGCCGTTGGCATCAAAAAAATCCTGCTCGGCCTTCCAGTAGGCATCGCGGGTGTCGCAGGTATAGTGGATGTTCGCCAGCTGGGAGGCGGTGGTGTAGTCTGCAAAGGCGCGGCTCTGCTCGTAGTACACCTGAATGAGGGCATCACCGTCCGGGGCGTCAGCGGCCTTGGCGGCCAGCTGTTTGCACCGTGCCAGCAGGGCGTCGATGTCGGGGCGGGTATAGGTCATTTCGCTGAATTTCATGGAAAATTTCCTTTCCGGGGCAGTTTCCCCTTTGGTATCTTGTGTTCATCTTACCACGTTCTGCGCCAAAAGAAAAGAGGAAGACAGGCGGGCAAAAGTCTTACGTTTATACAACACTGCCAAAAATAAAAACGACCCTTTGGCAAAGATGTCTGTTTAAGCGCTTGCAGAGCGGTAAAAAAAGGATTATAATGGCATCATCAACAGAGTAAGACCCTGCGCGTTAAGTGCCGCATCAACGGGGAGTTGTGCTGCGGACGAAGGTATTGACCGCGGTGCAGGGTCTGCATCCCGCTGCTGCATGGACTTGGGTGCAGGCGAGAGCCGTCTGCGGTTTTTGCCCGGAAGTGAATGTTGTTGGAATTCACGCCCTCCTTTGTGCGGTCTGTCACAGGGGAGGGCGTTTTTGCGTCCTGCCTGCTGTTCCTTTTTAAGGAGGACAACTACGATGAACGACAAAAAAACTTCGGTGCGTACCCTGACCATGCTGGCCCTGCTGGTGGCCATGAGTATCGTGTTCAGCCGGGTGCTGAGCATCTCCACCGGCTTCGTCCGGTTCAATCTGGGCAGTCTGCCGGTGCTGCTGGCGGCGGTTGTGTTCGGCCCCGGCGCAGGCTTTGCGGTGGGCGCAGTGGCCGATATCATCGGCGGTGTGCTGGCGGGCTACGCCATCAACCCGCTGATCACCTTGGGCGCGGGTGCCATCGGCTTGGTGGCAGGTTTTGCGTGGCAGAAGCTGAGCAGCCTTTCCACAAATTTGCGGCTGGCAGCCAGCGTGCTGCTGGGGCACTTTGTAGGCTCCATGGTCATCACCTCGCTGGCGCTGCGCCTGTTTTACGGCTATCCGTGGGCAACGCTGGCAGTGCGCATCCCCAACGCCCTCATCCTGAGCGCTGTGAACGTTGTACTGCTGCGCATCCTGCTGGAAAACCGCAGCCTGATGAAGCTGGCAAAGAAATAAGAAAACTGAGAAAACCCTCTCAGGCGGGGGATGTTCTCTTTTGACACCAAAAGAGAACCAGAAAAGTGCCAGCGATTTCGACGCGCTGGAGCCACGAAAAAGGGGCTGCTCGCCCCTTTTAACCCCAAAGAGGTGGGCTACACCGGAAAAAACTGAAGATTCACGCCTGTTCGGCGTGAAGATCTTTTAACCGTTTTTTCCGGCTCCGCCGATTCAAAACCCCTCAGTCGCTGCGCGCATTCCAAATCGTCCCGTCTGCCGCCGCAAGTAAAAATTGCATCCGGCGGCAAAAAGGATTATACTATAAAAAATGTCTGCGGTGCACAGGCCGCAGGGGCAGAGGAGATGAAGCATGAAACGACGGGACTTTTGTAAGGGTCTTGCGGTGACCCTTGCGGCGGGGGCACTGGCTCCCGGAGCGGCGCTGCCGCAGGCCGGGGCGGCTACGGCGCTGGTCGGCCGCGCCGTGCCGGACGACTACTATACCCTGTGGTACCGCAGCGACCGCTGCAGCGCTGACCTGCGGCACGATTACTATTACAGCGACAGCCTGTTCGACCACGCCGCCACAGAGTACGACGATAAGCTGGCACTGGCCACCTTGGGCATGGCTGCGGCTGCGGACAGCTCGTGGGAGAGCGACCAGCGCTATTGGATGACGGGCGAGGTCGGCCGTGCCGACCATATCCGGGATGCCTTTGCAAAGCTGGGCTTTGCCGAGGTGCAGCTGTTCAACTATACCCACAGCCTGAACGATGCCCCGGACACGGTGGCCTGTGCCGTTGCCCGAAAAACACTGGTGCGCGGCGGCAGACAGGTGACCATCATCGGGGCGTTCCTGCGCGGCTCCGGTTATGGAGCCGAGTGGTCCGGCAACCTTCATGCAGGCTCCGGCAGCGCCCACACGGGTTTTGTAGCAGCGGCGCGGCAGCTGACTGAAAAAATACGCGGATATGTTCAGGCATCGGCCAAGCGCCAGCCGCTGGGTACCCTGAAGCTCTGGATGGGCGGCTACAGCCGTGCCGGCGGCGTAACGAATTTAGTGGCGGCGCGTCTGCCCGCCGTGCTGCCGCAGCTGGAAAAGAAAAACACCTTCATCTATACCTTTGCCGCCCCGGCTGCGCTGGCGGCGGCAGACTGCCCCGAGCTGCAGCAGGACTTTGACAACAACCATACGGCAAGCGGCAGTCTGAAAAAGAACTGGAGCACCAGCAACATCTTCAACATCATCTCCAGCGGAGATGTGGTCCCCCGGGTGCTGCCCGCAGAGTGGGGTTTCTACCGCAACGGCAACGACCGTTTTCTGCCCGCTACAGTTGTCCCGGAGGAACTGCAGGCGCTGAACGACCGCAGCGCAGGAATGGAGGGCGCACCGCTGGATTTCGGGCGGCTGGCCGTCACCGAGGAGACCGATGCCGTGCTGCAGTCCATGATGACCCTGTTCGGCAGCCGTCAGACCTATCACGAGGACTACGAGGATGCCATGCGCTGTATACTGCAATGCGTGACCACCCGCTCGGAAGCAGAGGTGACCCGGGGCGTCATTCTGGACGATGCTGCCGTGGTGGCGCAGCTGCGCAGCATGGAGCCCATGCAGCAGTTCCCGCAGGAAAAGGTGGAGCGCTGTGTGCAGGCGGCCTCTGCCCTGAGCCGCCCGCTGCTGGAAAAGCTGGGCAATGCAGTGCCGCTGCAGGCACAGCAGATCGTGATCCCCATGCTGGCAGTCGGTCTGTGCTTTGAATTGGACCCGGAGACGCTGCAGCTGGTGTCAGACTTTGTATTGTCCACCATCACGGTAAAGGGGCAGCTGAGCGGCATCCTGAAAACAGTGCTGTGTCACTTTTTGGAAACCTACATTACCCTGCTGGAATACTATGACCCTGCCGACCACGGCATGGAGCCCTATACCCGGCAGGAAGAGCTATAAGCAAAAGGCCGCTGCGCAGACATCGCGCAGCGGCCTTGGCTTTTTACAGATAAGATCAGAACTTGAACAGGTTCAGCCCGGTAACGGGGTCGTACTGGCGGTCTACTGTGCCGTCCAGAACATCCACCACCATCTCACAGGTGGCGCTGACCACCGCCCGGTTCAGATGTCCGCCGAACACCTCGCCCTTGTCGTTGCCGGCGCTCATGTGCAGGTGGGTGTAGAATGCGCCGTTCATGGTGTTGATGGTGCCGGTCAGAGACACGATCTCAAAACTGCCGCTGAAGGTGTTGGCGTAGTATTTCTTCTCCGCTACATTGTATACGCCCACCGTAAAGCTGTTGGTGGCGCCCAGCGCCTGCACGGCGGCAAGGCGGATGTTTTCCTTCAGGGCAAGCTCTTTGACCTGTTCAAGGATCTCTTCGTCCTTGTCGATGCGTACAATGATCTTATTGCCAAAACGTTTGTATTCCATGGAAAAGCATCTCCTTTATGTGGCTTTTTTGTGCGCTGCCCTTTGCCGGGAGCGCGTGCGGATTTATTGATCTTCTGGACCCGATCCAAGTTCTTCCAGCTCTTTTTCGTTTTGGAGATCTTCATTGGTTTTCTCTCCGGTGATAGCACGGTAAGCTTCTTTGATGCCGTTTTTCACTGCCCATTTGATAACGTAATACAGCGCGATCAAAATAAGGATGGCGGTTCCTCCGCTGATGCCTAATTCGTTCCACATGATTCGAGCCTCCAAATTTCAATTTGTTGAACTAAATCGAGTATACCACACCCGCCAAGGAAAGAACACCCCGATAGCGTAAAATTTGCAGGTGGAAACTTGTCGGGGCGGGGACTTGGCAAACCCGGCGTGATTGCGCTATAATAGAGCCGTAACAGTTCCACAAAGGTGTGGTAAGGGAGGTGCGGTCATGATCCGGGTGGCAGTCGTAGAGGATGACGCGGAGGTGCAGGGGGTATTGCAGGAGTACATCCGGCGGTATACCCGGCAGTATGGGACAGAATTTGAGGTATCGGTCTTTGCGGACGGGGTGGACATTCTGGAGGATTACCGCGCCGTCTACGATGTTATTTTTCTGGATGTGGAGATGAAGCATCTGGACGGCATGACCACGGCAGAGCGCATCCGGCAGATGGATGCAGACGTCATCCTGATCTTCATCACCAATATGGCGCAGTATGCCATCCGGGGCTACTCGGTGGGGGCGCTGGACTATGTGCTGAAACCGGTGCCGTATTTTGCATTTTCCGAGCAGCTGAAAAAGGCCGAGAAAAATTTGGCCCGCCGCGCCAGCCACTATCTCATGGTCCCGGTGGAGAGCGGCCTGCGGCGGCTGGACAGCTCCCGGCTGTATTATCTGGAAAGCGAAGGCCACCGGGTGCATTACTACACCGAGGACGGCGATTTTTCGGCACCGGGCACCCTCAAGGCAGTGGAGGAAAAGTTGGCGGGCCGCCCCTTTGCCCGCTGCAACAGCGGCTATCTGGTAAATCTGGCGCAGGTGCAGGCGGTGCAGCAGAACACGGTGCAGGTGGGACCCTATGTGCTGCAGGTCAGCCGCCCCAAGCGCAAGGCCTTTCTTGCTGCACTGACCGACTACATCGGAGGTGAGGGCTCATGACCATGCTGCCGAACATCCCCCGCCTGTACACGGCGCTGGCAGAGGTGTTGGCGGTGCTGCTCTACGCCCGCCGCCTGCCGCGGCGGTTCCACCGGCAGACCGCGGTCACGGTGGTGTGGGCACTGGTGCTGGGAATCTTTTTGCACAAGACCGGCTATGTGCCGCTGGCGTGGTGGGTGCCCTGTATGCTCTGCGCGGTGCTGCTGCTCTACGGGTACCTGTGGGGCAGCCGGGCGGTCAACTGGCTGGAGGCACTGTACATCACCGCCCGGGCGTTTCTGCTGGCAGAGTTTGCTGCCAGCGCAGAATGGCAGCTGCACTGCTGGCTGTTCCCGCACCGGAGCGGCTTTGACCCGCTGGCGCTGGCGCTGCTGGCGGCGGTCTACGGCGCGGTCTACGGCCTGATGTTCTGGCTGGAGCGCAGCCGTCCGCTGCCCGAAAAGCATCTGGACATCAGCAACAAGGCTGCGCTGGCGGCATTTGTCATGGCGGGCACGGTGTTCGTGGTCAGCAACCTTCTGTTTCTGGGGGAGAGCCCGGCGACCATGAACGTGTTCTGCATCCGCACGCTGGTGGATTTCTGCGGGGTGCTGATCCTGACGCTGCAGCACGAGCAACTGCGGGAGAGCGCACTGCATCAGGAGCTTTCTGCCATGGACAATGTGCTGCACCGGCAGTACGAACAGTACAAGCGCAGCAAGGAGGGCATCGAGCTCATCAACAGCCGCTACCATGAATTGAAGGTCCAGATCGCTGATATCCGTGCCCAGCGGGACCGCGCCAAGCAGGACGCGGCGCTGGCAAAGATGGAGAACAGCATTCTGCAGTATGAGGCGGAGAACAAGACCGGAAACCCGGTGCTGGACATCCTACTCACCGCCAAGAGCATGGAATGTCAGGAAAAGCAGATCCGCATGACCAGCGTGGCAGACGGGCATCTGCTGGACCATCTGTCCACCCGGGAGATCTGCACGCTGGTGGGCACCGCGCTGGACAACGCCATTGAAAGCTGTGCCGCCGAGCAGGACCCGGAAAAGCGGCTGATCCGCACGGCGGTGTATGCCCAGAACGGCTTTGTGCTGTTCCGGGTGGAGAACTACTGCAAAAAGCCGGTGGAGCTGGGTGCAGACGGTCTGCCGCTGCGCAGTGCCCACGGCGGTTACGACCTGCGCAGCCTGCGGGCGGCTGCGCAGCAGCACAGCGGCAGCATGACCGTGCACTGGGAGGACGGCTGGTTCACCCTGCGGGTGCTTCTGCCGCAGGCGGGGATTCAACAGACCGAGGGCGGGGAGTGATCCCCGCCCTTTTTGCGATATGCACAAAATCAGGGGCAGTGGAATTGTGAATAAGCACAATAAAAAATGAAACCAATTTGAAACTTTTTTCAAATTATGCATCCCAAACGACAGATTGTGCAAAAGATGATAACGATGCGCAAATATCCGTTATAATGGGTCACAGTTGGGTACGGCCCAAAAAATATAAAAGAATATGGAGGAGACAATACAATGAAGCGCGATCCGAACAGCAAAAAGCCCACAAAGTTGCTGACATCTGTTACAGCACTCTTACTGGCAGTTGGAATAGTGGCAGATGTAGCAATGTTTGGTGTGTTTCCTAGTTCTCTGGACAAGGCATTCCCTGGCCAGAATGGAGACCCGGAATTGCAAAAAACATCTTATGCAAATGGTTTGTCAGTGGCTCAGAAAATCGAGGAGGAAGGCGCAGTCCTTCTGAAAAATGACGGCGCTCTGCCGTTGGCAGGAACAAACCGAAAAATCAATCTTTTGGGCTATGCTTCCGCAAATCCGGTTTATGGCGGTACGGGTTCCGGTGGCAGCAGCTACACTGCAAACCGGACAGATTTTGTAAAAGCCTTTACGGATGCAGGTTTTGAAGTGAATCAAAATCTGGTCAATCTCTACAGCCCCAAAAACAACGAAGGCGGAAATACATTCTCTGTTGATTTTTCCATCCCGGAACGGCCTGCAACCGAGGAATTGGCTAAGGACATGGGTGTGGAGTACCAGTATACTGGAGACTGCTCATTTGAAGCAATGAAGGATTTTTCGGATACTGCTGTGGTCGTGTTCTCCCGCAAGGGCGGTGAAGGCAATGACCTGCCCACTTCGATGGCTGAAAATACCTCGTATGCACCGGATCAGAGCAAGCATTATCTGGAACTGAACAGCGCGGAACAGTCTTTGCTGGAACAGGCAGAAGCGACATTTGATAATGTTATCGTTCTGATCAATTCAGGCAATGCTATGGAACTGGGCTTCCTGAATGATGAAGGCGTTGATGCAGCCCTCTGGATCGGTGATCCCGGTGATGTGGGCACGATTGGAATTGTCAACATTCTGACGGGTGCAGTCAACCCCTCTGGCCGTCTGCCGGATATCTACCCTTATGCAGTAGAAACGACCCCTTCTTACTACAACTTTGATACCTTTGAGTATACCAACTCTAATGACTGCTTCAAAAACTTCGAAAGTCATCCTGCCTACCTTGTAGAGTATCAGGAAGGCATTTATGTGGGATATCGTTATTACGAAACCCGTGAAAGCTACGATTACACTACCCGTGAAGGAGAAAATCTGACGGGACTTTCCTACAATGATGTAGTGCAGTTCCCCTTTGGCTATGGCTTGAGCTACACAAGCTTTGACTGGGAACTGGAAAACACGATTCCGACTACCGTTACCGCACAGGATACGCTGGAGTGGAATGTCAAAGTTACCAATACTGGCAATGTGGCTGGCAAAGATGTTGTGGAACTGTATTACAGTGCGCCCTATTACAGTGCAGCTGAAGGCGGCAGCGGCTTGCAGAAGGCTGGCGAAGTACTGGGCGGCTTTGCAAAGACGAAGGAATTGCAGCCGGGCGAAACGGAAACGGTTACGATTTCTATGCCGGTAGAGCAGATGGCTTCTTATGATGCACAGAAGTACTACACTTCTACCGGTTCCTATGTGCTGGAAGCTGGCGAGTATCAGATTTCTCTGCGTACGGATTCTCATACGGTGAAAGATAATCTGACCATGACCTGCAAGGTTGCTGAGAATGAAGTGTTCCAGGACAGTACGTTTGGCAATGGTGTGGAAAACTGCAAGTATGTCGGCAAGCGCTCTTCGGATGAAGTGGTAGCAACAAATCAGTTTGATGATGCAGCTGGTGATGTGGCTTACCTCAACCGTGACACTTGGCAGATCGTTCCCGGTACCAGCAAGGAAGCAACTGCTGAACAGCTGGAAGCCTTCAACAATGCGCTGTTGGTGGATGATAGCTATGTGGATGCAGATGACACTGCGCCGACCTTTGGTGCAAAGAATGGCCTTACTCTGAAAGACATGGAAGGCCTTGCCTATGATGATGCACAGTGGGATAAGCTGCTGGATCAGCTGACCCTTGATGATATGTACAAACTGCTGGGCGCAGATGGCTGGGGAAGTGCAGCAGTTGATAATATCGGTAAGGGACAGACTTATGAAATGGACGGACCTGCCGCTCTGAGTTATGTGTTCGATGCCTTTATGGGAACCTGCACATACAAGACGGTTACTTATCCGGCAGAAGTTCTGCTGGCGGCTACTTGGAATGTAGACCTGGCTTCTGAATTTGGCGATGCAATCTCGCAGGAAGGAAAGGCGTGGAATATTTCCGGCTGGTATGCACCTGGTGCTAATACCCACCGCAATGCATTTGCTGGCCGTAACTTTGAGTACTATTCTGAGGATGGCTTCCTTTCTGGTTCCATGTCCGCTGCTACGGTTGGTGCGGCAGAGAAAAATGGTATGTACTGCTACATTAAGCATTTTGCACTGAATGAGCGTGAAACCTGGCGTCATTATGGTCTGTGCACCTGGGCCGATGAGCAGGCAATGCGTGAAATTTACTTCGTGCCGTTTGAAAAGGCTGTGAAGGAAGGCGGCAGCACGGCTGTGATGTCTTCCTACAATAATATTGGTACTACTTGGGCCGGTGCAAGTACTGCACTACTGACCAATGTTCTGCGTAATGAATGGGGCTTTATTGGCACTGTGATTACGGATAACAACGAGGAGCATGGCTTTATGGATATTGAAAAAGCTGTCTTGGCAGGTGGTACCAGTCTGCTGTTTGGCTGGGGCACTAAGACCTTCGATAACCTGAGCCAGACTGCTACCGGTCAGCTGAAGATGCGCGAAGCTGCGCATCAGTATCTGTATACGCTGGCGAATAGCTACGGTGTAGATGTAGATGCGCCTGTGCCTATGTGGCGCACGCCTGCACTGGTAGGCAGTGTGATTGTCTATGTGTTGGTTCTGGCAGGTGTTGTGGTGATTCTTCGCCGCCGCAAGTATAATAAAACGCTGGCTAATACCAATGCAGGTGCGGATGTGAGTAAGGCATAAGTACTGACCCGTAATCAAAACTGTCTTTCTTCTAATCCCGGAACACGGCTGCACGGCAGTTACGACCTGCAGCCGTGTTCCCTTTTGGAAACAGAATCACGCTTCTTCTCCTTATGCGTGGTCCTGTTTCCAAAGGCAATACCGTTTCTACTGAAAGGAGATTTCCCCGTGAAACATCAGGATATTATTGCAAAACTGAGCCTGGAACAAAAATGCGCCCTGCTGAGCGGCGGCACGGTGTTCACCACCCGGGCGCTGCCGGGCAAGGGCATCCCGGCCATTACCCTGTCGGACGGCCCCAACGGCGTGCGCAAGCAGGCGGGCGCGGCTGACCATCTGGGCCTGAACCCCAGTGTGCCTGCCACCTGCTTCCCCACCTCGGCTACCGTTGCCAACAGCTGGGACCCCGCGCTGGGCGAGGCTGTGGGCGCAGCCATGGGCGAAGAAGCAGCGGCACAGGGCGTGTCGGTGCTGCTGGGCCCCGGCCTGAACATCAAGCGCAGCCCCCTGTGCGGCCGCAACTTCGAGTATTTCTCGGAGGATCCCTACCTTGCCGGTAAGATGGCGGCGGCCTACGTTCGCGGCATCCAGAAAAACGGCATTGCCGCCTGCCCCAAGCACTTTGCCGTGAACAGTCAGGAGCTGCGCCGCATGGCCTCGGATTCCATCGTGGACGAGCGCACCCTGCGGGAAATTTACCTGACAGGCTTTGAGATGGTGGTCAAGGAAGCGCAGCCTAAGACCATCATGTCCGCCTATAACCTTGTCAACGGCACCTACGCCAACGAGAACACCCACCTGCTCATGGATATCCTGCGCGGGGACTGGGGCTTTGACGGCGCAGTGGTCACCGACTGGGGCGGTAGCAACGACCACGCTCTCGGCGTAAAGAACGGATCTACGCTGGAAATGCCCGCCCCCGGCGGGGACGCCATCCGGGAGCTGATGAAGGCAGTGCAGACCGGCAAGATCACCGAAGCGGACGTGGACGCCCGGCTGGAGGAACTGCTGGAACTGGTGTTCACCACCAAGGCGGCGGTGGACGCCGCACCCGGCAAGTTCGATGCCGATGCCCACCACGCACTGGCACGCCGGGCTGCTGCCCAGAGCATCGTGCTGCTGAAGAACGAAAACGGCCTGCTGCCCCTTGCAAAAGGGGAAAAGGTGGCAGTCATCGGCGACTTTGCCCAGACGCCCCGCTATCAGGGTGCAGGCTCCAGCGCCGTCAACTCCATCAAGGTGGATTCCTTTCTGGACTGCCTTGCCGAAAGCGGCCTGAACAGCGTCGGCTACGCCAAGGGCTTTGACCGGCAGGGCAAACCCGACGAGACGCTGAAAGCCGAGGCGGTGCTGCTGGCAAAGAACGCCAATGTGGTGCTGTTGTGCATGGGTCTGGACGAGATCAAAGAGAGCGAGGGCATCGACCGCGCCGACATGAAGCTGGCAGAGAACCAGCTGGAACTGCTGGCCGCTGTGGCGGCGGCAAACCCCAACGTGGTGGTGCTGCTGAGTGCAGGCTCCTCGCTGGAAAGCGCATGGGTCAAGGACTGCAAGGCGCTGGTCTACGGCTGTCTGGGCGGTCAGGCCGGTGCGGGCGCACTGGTCGAGGTGCTCACCGGCGCGCAGAACCCCTGCGGTAAGCTGGCTGAGACTTGGGCGCGCAGCTACGCCGACACCCCCGCAAAGGCGCATTTCGGCGGCGACGGTCCCACTGTGGAGTACCGCGAGGGGCTGTATGTGGGCTACCGCTACTACGACACTGCCGGTGTGCCCACCGCCTTCCCCTTCGGCTACGGCCTGAGCTATACCAGCTTTGCGTACAGTGACCTGAAAGCAGACGAAAAGGGCGTGACCCTGACTGTCACCAACACCGGCAGCTGTGCAGGTGCCGAGGTGGTGCAGCTTTATGTGGCAAAGCCGGATGCAACGATTTTCCGCCCCGCCAAGGAGCTGAAGGGCTTTACCAAGGTGCAGCTGGAAGCCGGAGAGAGCAAGACCGTCACCATCCCGCTGGATGATAAGGCGTTCCGCTACTGGAACGTCAAGACCGACCGCTGGGAGGTGGAGGGCGGCAGCTATCAGCTGCTGGTGGGCGCTTCCAGCGCCGATATCCGTCTGACTGCCGCCGTCACGGTGGCGGGCACCGGCGCACCCGACCCCTACGCGGGCAAAGACCTTGCCCATTACCGCACCGCACAGGTGCAGAATGTGCCGGACGCGGAGTTTGAAGCGCTGCTGGGCCGTCCCATCCCGGAGAACAAGGTACACATCGACCGCAACATGACGCTGGGCGAGATGGGACACGGACGCAGCCCCATCGGCTGGCTGGCAGCTGCCGTGCTGGGTACCCTGCTGCGCCGCAGCATCAAAAAGGGCAAGCCCGACCTGAACATCCTGTTCCAGTACAATATGCCTTTGCGTGCGCTGTCCAAAATGACCAACGGCGCTATCAGCATGGGCATGGTGGACGGCATCGTGATGGAGCTGCAGGGCTTCTGGATCATCGGCCTTGTGCGGGTGATCGTGGAGGCTGTGAAGAACATCGTGCTGAACAGCCGCATGGAAGAGCGCTTGAAAAACAGCTGAAAGGAAGCAGGCTATGAATTTCTGGAATAACTTTGCGGCAAAGCACCCCGCCGCTGCCAAGTGGGTGCGCGAGGGCGGCCTGTTCGTCATTGTGTCCAACCTTATCACCGTGTTCAAGTACCTGCTGCTGCAATTTCTGCCCAAAGCCTTTGCAAGCCTGCCGGTGGTGGATTTCGGCTGGCCGGGCATTGATATCACCCTGTTCGGCGAGACCTTCAAGTGGAACATCCTCGGCTACGATGCCGCCCACGGTGGTCTGCCCTACTTCTGCGCCTACATGATCGCCATGGTCATCGGCGAGTGCATCAATTTCCCCATCCAGCGCAATTTTGTGTTCCGCAGCAAGGGCAATCTGGCAAAGCAGATCGGCTGGTATGTGCTGGCGTTCTGCGTCATCACCTGCATCGTCAACTCCATCAACTGCATCTGGGTGGCGGTGGCAGGTCTGCTGGTGCCGGACTTCATCTACAACATCGGCACCACCGTGCTCAACGGCGGCATCTCGATGGTGATCTTCTTCTTCGTGAACAAGATCATCTTCCCCGAGGGCGAGGCCGCAAAATAAACTGACATCCTCTCTATTTTCATCATTTTCTTCATCCAAACCAACAGGCCGTCCCCTGAAAAGGGGGCGGCCTGTTGGCATATTGAGCGATTTTGGACGCTGGAAAGGACGAATTTTCGGTCATAGAGGAAGAATCTGTCGGAGAGGGTTGCACTTTGCTGCTTTAGTGTGGTAAAATCGTGCCATGCTTTTATAGAGAAAGCAGCAAAGGGGGAAATGTATATGAGTGAGATCTGTATCATCGTCACCATCATCGTCTATCTTGCGGCCATGCTGCTGGTGGGCTTCGCCTACAGCAAGACCAACAACGACAGCGCCGACTTCTACCTCGGCGGGCGGAAGATGGGCCCGCTGGTCACGGCCATGAGCGCCGAGGCCAGCGATATGTCCAGCTGGCTGCTGATGGGTATGCCGGGTCTGGCCTACCTGAGCGGCATCGCCTCGCCGGGCTGGACGGCCATCGGCCTTGCGCTGGGCACATGGCTCAACTGGCTCATCGTGGCCCGGCGTCTGCGCCGCTACTCGGCCAACCTCGACGCCATCACCGTGCCGCAGTTCTTGTCGCTCCGCTTCCATGACCAGCGCAACCTGCTGAACGCTCTGGGCGCGGTCATCATCATCGTCTTTTTCGTGCCCTACACGGCTTCGGGCTTTGCGGCCTGCGGCAAGCTGTTCCACAGCCTTTTCGGGGTGGACTACATGGCCGCCATGCTGGTGTCGGCCCTCGTCATCGTGGGCTATACCATTCTGGGCGGCTTCCGGGCCGTCACCACCACCGACCTCATCCAGTCGGTGGTCATGTCGCTGGCCCTCGTGGCGGTTCTGGGCTATGGCATCGTCGTGGCCGGAGGCTGGGGCGCTGTGGTGGAGAACGCCCAGAGCCTTTCCG
>OKUF01000428.1_pt1 | contig 14362 bp, 14 predicted proteins | sample 1606781 | NCBI WGS metagenome assembly OKUF01 (sample SAMEA3882555, study PRJEB24775) | human gut metagenome | biome: human-associated habitat; feature: intestine environment; material: feces | place: Netherlands | collected 2009/2010
CCCCGCCGAACTGCATCTGCTGGATGACGCTCTGCTCCGCGCCCAGCTCTGCCCCGCTGTAAACCAGCACCTTCACCCGGCCATCCGTGCGCTGTGCCACAAGCTCGGCAAAGGCTCTTGCCGCCTTGCTGGTAGGGTAGTCCTCCGGCTGGTTCTCGGCATAGCGCAGGATGAGCGGCTTTTCCTGCTGCGAAGAAGCAGACTGTGCCGTGCAGCCTGTGACTGCCAGTGCCGGTGCTGCCGTCAGCAGATGCAGCAGTTGACGGCGGGTCACAGCCGCGCCTCCCGGGCTGCCTTTGCCGCTTCCTTCCGGTACTGGGTGGGGGTCATGCCGGTGCGCTTTTTAAAGGCACGGGCAAAGTAACTGGCATCCTCGTAGCCCACCATGGAGGCCACCTCTGCTGCGGAGCGGAAGGGGTCGGCCAGCAGCTCTTTGGCTGCGTTGATGCGCAGCTCGGTCAGGCAGTCCAGAAAGTTCATCTTCTGGTACTTTTTGAACTGCGCCGAAAGATATGCCGGGCTGATGTGCAAGATCTCGCTCACGCTGTCCAGCGAGAGGTCGGACATATAGTTGTCTTCCATATACTTGCGCACATGATCCATCACCAGTGCGTTGCGGTCACTCTCCCCTTCCCCGGCGGGGTCGGTCTCCTGCTCCGGGGCGGTTTCCTGCTCCGGGGCTTCCGCAGCCAGCTCTGCCAGACGGCGTCCGGCTTCGATCTGCCGGATGGCGCGGCGGATGGCAGCTTCGGTCTCGTCCGGGTCCACCGGCTTCAGCAGATAGTCGCAGGCACCCAGATGCACCGCTTCGTGGGCGTACTGGAACAGGCTGTATGCCGTGATAAAGATCACCTTGCACTCCGGGCGCTGCTCCAGCACCGCGCGGGCGGCATCCAAGCCGTTCATGCCCGGCATCTCGATGTCCATCAAAATCAGGTCTGCTTCCCAGAGCACGGCGGTGTCGGCGGCTTTGCGGCCATTTTCCGCCATCTCCACCGTCACCTCATGCTCGAACCGGCGCATGACGATATCCGCCAGCGCTTCCCGTTCCATCTTCTCATCATCCGCGATCAACAGACGAATCATTCCTCAAATTCCTCCTCATTCTCCACCAGCGGCAGATACAGGATCACCGCAGTTCCCCGCCCCGGCCGGGAGCGCACCACCACCCGGCAGCGGGCATCCAGCAGCCGCAGACGGGCAGCCACATTATAAATACCGATATGTTCCCAGCGGGGTGCGGGCTGTTCCAGTGCCGTGCGCAGCTGCTGCAGCTGCTCCGGCTCAATGCCTACGCCGTTGTCCAGCACCCGGATGCACAGCAGACCTTTTTCCCGCAGGGGGATCATGCGGATGCGCACCACGCCGCCCTCTTCCTTGGGGCAGATGCCGTGCTTGAAGGCGTTTTCCACGATGGGCTGCAAGATAAAGGACGGCACCATGGTCTCGGTCAGGTCCAGCGAGTCCGAGAACGCCCACTGCATCTGCACCCGGTCGCCAAATCGCACATGGTAGATGGAGTAATACTCGTCCACAATGCGCACCTCCCGGGAGAGGGGCACCTGTTCATCGTTGCTCATCAGGCTGTAACGCAGCAGATGGGAAAGCGCCATGATGAGTGCCTGTGTGCGGTAGGCGGACTCTGTGCCCGCCATCTGCTGGATGACGTTCAGGGTGTTGAACAGAAAATGCGGGTCGATCTGGCTGCGCAGCTGCTGTAACCGGCTGCGCTCCATGCGGTTCTGCAATTCCAGCGCCTCGGTCTTTTGGCGATGCAACTCCCGCTCGATCTCGTTTTTCTCCTGTAAGGTACTCACCTGCTGCGCCATGGAGTGCTTCATGCGGTTGAAAGACTCCGCCAGCTGCCCGATCTCCGGCTGCTTAGGCAGCGGGATGTCCGGGGTGTCGAACTGGCTGCGGCTGATGGCACGGGAAGCTACGATCATCTGGGAGACTGGGGTCAGCAGCCGCATGACCATCAGACCGGAAGCGCAGCCCAGTGCCACGCACAGTGCCACCACCACGATCTGCATCAGGGCGATCCGCTCGCCCAGCTCCGAGATCTCGGTGTAAGTAGTCTGGGCGTCCAGAATCGAGGCTTTCAGCAGCTGCATGGTGTACTGGCTCAGATACCCGCTGCAGACCGAGACCTTGTTATAGTACAGCTGGGACGCCTTTGCATCCTGCCCGCTGGAAAGGTAGCCCTCCAGTTTCTCCAGCAGGGCGCTGTAGCTGCCGTAGGTGGTCTCCACTGCGCCGTAAAGCACCCACTGCTCATCGCTGACGTTCTGCAAACCGTCCATATTGAATCGGATGCGCCACAGCCATGCGTTGCTGGTGGAGCAGGCTGCCCGGAGCTTTTCCAGCATTTCCTCGGTCTCGCCGTTCTCCCAGCGGTACGCTTCCAGAATGCTGATGGAACTTTCCACACCGCCCTGAAACCGGCTGATGGCGTTAAAGTTGCCCATCTGGTCGTCCTGCACCTGCTGCACCGCCCGTGCCTGATAGCCGTTCAGGGCAAGCTGCAACGCAAAGGCCGCAAAAAAAGCCGCCAGACACAGCACCATGCGCTGCTTGAGCGTAACGCTGCGCTTCCAATTGCGCTTTTCCATGCAAAGCTTCCCCCTTTTTTCGCTGGATAATATCCGTTAGATAATATCTTATTTTACCACGCCTTGCGGGCGGTTTGCAAGCCGGATGCACTGCCGCCGGTACATCTTTTGCTTGCTTCTTGCCGATAAATGTGGTACTATGCCCAAAAAGGAGGGTAACTTTATGACCCAGAATGTTTGCGTTTCCGTTCAGATGGACGAAAAAAGCTTTCACGATTTTGCATCTTTTGACCTGCTGCGCCACAACAAGGGCTGGCAGCGCCCGGCGGTGTTCACTGCCATTCTGCTGGTGTGCGCCGGGATCTGCCTGAGCCAGATCGGCAAACGGGAGGGCGCCGGGCTTCTGACCGCCGTGCTGGCCATTGTAGCCCTTGGCCTGCCCGCCGTATACTTCGGTACCTTCTTTGCCAACCTCTCCAAGCAGATCAAAAAGCTGGGTCTGCCCCGCCCCTTCTACCGGCTGGAACTGGACGCCGCCGGGCTTTCGGTCTGGATGGCCGGTGAGCAGAACAAGACCGAGCCCACCAACCGCTACACTTGGAACACCGTGTACTGCGCCTACCGCACCAAAGAGGCGGTGTACATCTACGTCCAGAAGAATCAGGCCTATCTGCTGAACGAGAGCATGGATGCCGCATGGAGCCTGCTGGGCAGCGCCCTGCCCGCTGCCAGCCTGCACGACTGCCGGAAATAAGGGCATAGGGACAATTTTTAATGCGCTCCGCTTTGCTCTGCGCATGAATAGCGGAAAATTATGATTTTTTCGAAATCCCGGAGCGTCTGCGGACGCTCCGGGATTCTATTTTTACATAACAATTTTCACAAAACAAAAACCCACGCTGCGGCAAAGCAAAAGCGCAGCGTGGGTACGGAAATAGCGTTATAAAGTTTTAACGGGCCAGAGTGTACTTGTGCAGGGTCTTGCGCACTGCGCCGTTACCGGCGTACAGCTCCTTGACCATGCCCTCGATCTTTTCGCCCAGACCAACGGCGTACAGATCCACACCGAACACATCGGCACGGCTGTACAGAGCCTTCAGGCAGCTGAAGTCCTGCTCGCCTTCCTTGACCTCCAAGGGGCTGACGATGGCCTGCAGCTCAGCCAGCAGCGGATCGGGAGAGATCTCGAAGGGCTGGCCGTTGTCGTCGATGCCCTTCAGGTAGCGGGCATAGCCTGCCAGCACCAGCGGGATCAGCACGAGGTTGGACTTGTCCAGACCGCGCTCCTCGTAAGCCTTGATGGTCTCGCCGAAGCGGATGGCCAGCTTCTGAGAGGTATCGGTAGCGATACGCTGGGGAGCATCGGGCATGAAGGGGTTGGGCAGACGGCGGTTGATGACAGCGCCGATGAACTCGTAGGGGTTCAGCACGCCGGGATCAACGACCACGGGCATCGCCTCGATATAGCCGACCTTCTGGATGAAGGAGCGCAGATCCTCGTCTGCCATCTCGGCAGAGATGAGGGTGTAGCCCAGCATACAGCCATAGATAGACATGGCAGTGTGCAGGGGGTTCAGGCAGGTGCAGACCTTCATCTTCTCGATCTTGTCCACGGTCTCGCGGTCGCAGTACAGCACACCGCCCAGCTCCAGCGGAGGACGGCCATTGGTGTAGTGATCCTCGATGCACAGGTACTGGGTCTCCTCAGCGTTGACGAAGGGAGCGGTGAAGGTGTGCTTCTCGGTCACGATGGTGTAGTTGTCCTCAAAGCCGTCCTTGGCCAGCATATCCTGGACCTTTGCGTCGGGACGGGGAGTGATCTTGTCGATCATGCTCCAGGGGAAGGTGATCTTGGTCTCGTCCTGAACGTATGCCAGGAACTCAGCGGGAACCAGACCCTGCTCGACCCACTTGGAAGCATAGGCGTGGACAGCGCTCTTGACCTTGTCGCCGTTGTGAGAGCAGTTATCCATGCTCTGAACGGTCAGGGGCAGCTTGCCGGCCTTGAAGCGCTCGTACAGCAGAGCGGTGACCTTGCCCATAGCCAGAACGGGGGTCAGACCGCGCTCCAAGTCAGCGGGAGCAACGCCGTAGCCCTTCTCAGTGATGGTAAAGGAGATCATCTGCAGGCTGGGGTTCTGGAAGATCTCCACCAGACGTGCCCAGTCGGCGCCGAAGGAATAGTCAGCCTTCAGGCTCTCGGTAACGGAAGCGATGACCTTCTTCTCGATCTCGCCGGTGGACTTCAGGCAGACCAGCAGGCTCAGGTTGTCGTAGGGCTGGTAAGCCTTGTCGATGATCTCGTAGTCGAAGCTCTCGGCCACGATGACGCCGCGGTCATACTTGCCGCTGTTCAGTGCGTCGTTCAGCACGGCAGCGGGGAAAGCGCGGAAGATGTTGCCGGCACCGAAGTGCACCCAAGTGGGCTCGGCGTGAGTCTTGGCCTTCACAGCCTCAATGTCGAATTTGGGCAGCTCGTAGCCCTTTTCTGCCCACTCGGCGGACAGATTGCCGTTCTTGATATCAGACAGCTTCATAATAGTACTCAGCCTTTCTTTTTCTCTTCGTCCAGACGGTCCAGCAGGTCCCAGACACCCAGCATGTACTGGATACCCAGAGCACGGTCATACTTGCCGTAACCGGGGCGGCAGTTGCCGGGGCCTTCCTCCCACAGCTGACGGCCGTGGTCGGGGCGGATATAGCCCTCGTAGCCGCAGTCATGGTAGGCGCGCAGGATCTCGATGATGCCGGTCTCGCCGCAGCAGTCGCGGTGAGCAGCCTCGGAGAAGTCGCCGTTGGGGAAGTGGTGGATGTTGCGGATGTGAGCAAATGCAATGCGGTCGCAGTGCTTGCGGACGATCTCGGCAACATTGTTGTTGGGGTTTGCGTTCAGGCTGCCGGAGCACAGGGTCAGGCAGTTGTACTCGTCGTCCACCATGCTCAGGAAGCGGTCGATGCTCTCAGCATCCACCAGCAGGCGGGGCAGGCCGAAGATATCCCAAGGGGGATCGTCCATGTGGATGGCCATCTTGATGTCGCACTCGCGGCAGGTGGGCATCAGGGCTTCGAGGAAGTACTTCAGGTTCTCCCACAGCTTCTCCTTGGTGACAGGGGCGTAGGCCTTGAACAGCTCGTCCAGCTTTGCCATGCGCTCCGGCTCCCAGCCGGGGAAGGTCATGTTATACTTCTCGGTGAAGGACATGATATACTCAGCCATCGCCTTGTAATCGCCCTTGATCTTGTCCTTCTCGTAGAACAGTGCGGTGGAGCCGTCGCCGACGGGGTGGAACAGGTCGGTGCGGGTCCAGTCGAAGATGGGCATGAAGTTGTAGCAGATGACCTTGACACCAAACTTGGACAGGTTGCGGATGCACTGCTTGTAGTTCTCGATATACTGGTCGCGGGTGGGCAGACCGATCTTGATATCGTCGTGCACGTTGACGGACTCGACAACATCCATATCAAAGCCGTAGGCGTGGATCTGGTCTGCAACCTTCTGGATCTCGTCGATTTCCCAGATCTCGCCGGGCATCTTGTTGTGCAGTGCCCAGACGATGCTGGTCACGCCGGGGATCTGCTTGATGTCGCTCAGGGTGACGGGGTCGTTGCCCTCGCCATACCAGCGCCAACCCATTTTCATAGGCATAGAGAAGTTCCTCCTGTCGTTATTTATCATGTGGCACGCGCAGAACGCCTGCACGCTCTTCTTGCTTATATTCTAATATATCAGTTATAAAATAGCAATACGCACAATGCCATTTTTTTGTGTTTATTCTTGTATACTTTACACAAAAATGGCAAAATGCCAGTTTTTTAACAAGGTTTTTGGGCAGTGTGCTGCTCTTCTTCCAAGCTTTTCCTGTTCTTGCGGTCAGCACAGCTTTTCGACCGGTTTGCGTAAAAATATGTCCTGTTTCCGTTAAAAGTCCGTTCTGTGGTACATTTGCCCTGTTATACTGCAATTACACCGAGGGACGGCAACGTCTTCCCATCAACCGGAAAAAGAGAGGCACACTATGGACGAAAGCAACTTTGTGGTAAAGACCATCTTCCACGCCTGCGGCAGCTCCGAGGTACTTACCGAAAACTATTTTGCCACCCGGAAGGAGGCAGAGGAATTCTGCGCCCTGACCGACTATGCCATGAAGCTGAACTACGGCGCAGAGCAGCAGCTGGTGACCACCGAGATCGTGGCGCTCTGATCCGCCCGGCGCAAAGCGCAGCCGGTTGACAATTCCTGTAAAAACCTTTATATTCAAGACACGCAGCGCTCCGCAAAAAACGCCGGGCGCGCCATCTGCTTTTACTTTTATATATAAAGGAGGATCCGCTATGGTTTCACCTGACAAGTGCATCGCCGGGCGTTCCGCTGCCGATTGGATCGCGGCATATCCCGTGGTCTCCGACCTCTGCGCCCTGAAGGAGACTGCATGGGTAAACCCGGACAAGCTGCCCTTTGCACAGGCTGCGGCTGCCTGTCCGCTGACCTTTGCCGACATCGAGGACGCCGCCGCGCGGCTGGAGCGTTTTGCCCCCTACCTTGCCGCCGTCTTTCCAGAAACTGCTGCGACCGGCGGCATCATTGAATCCCCTGTCCGACCCATCCCCCGGATGCAAAAGGTGCTGGAAGAGCGCAGCGGCACCCCCATCGCCGGACAGATATGGGTCAAGCTGGACAGCCACCTGCCTATTTCCGGTTCCATCAAAGCCCGTGGCGGCATTTACGAGGTGCTGAAAACCGCCGAGGACATTGCCCTGCACAGCGGAATGCTGCACCTGACCGACAACTACGCCGTTCTGGCAGAAGAGCGCTTCCGCAAGCTGTTCTCACAGTATTCCATCGCGGTGGGCTCCACCGGCAATCTGGGGCTTTCCATTGGCATCATGAGCGCGAAGCTGGGCTTTCAGGTCACTGTGCACATGTCCGCCGACGCGCGGCAGTGGAAAAAAGACCTGCTCCGCAGCCGGGGCGTCAAGGTGGTGGAGTACGCCTCTGATTACAGCATCGCCGTGACCGAGGGGCGCAAACTGGCGGCGGGCGACCCCTACTGCCATTTTGTGGATGACGAAAACTCCAAGACCCTCTTTCTGGGCTATGCTGTGGCTGCGTTGCGGCTGAAAAAGCAGCTGGACGCGCAGGGCATCACCGTGGATGCGGAGCATCCCCTCTTCGCCTATCTGCCCTGCGGCGTGGGCGGTGGCCCCGGCGGCGTGGCCTTTGGCCTGAAGATGCTGTTCGGCGATGCCGCACACTGCTTTTTTGCCGAGCCCACCCACTCCCCTTGCATGATGCTGGGCATGGCTACCGGCGAAAACAGCAGCGTCTGCGTGCAGGACTTTGGCATCGACAACCACACCGCCGCCGATGGTCTTGCCGTGGGGCGTGCTTCCGGCTTTGTGGGCGGGCTGATGCGCCCCTTTATGAGCGGCTGCTACACCCTGCAGGACGAGCGGATGTATACCCTTCTGGCACAGCTGGCAGATGCCGAAGATCTTTACCTCGAGCCCAGCGCTCTGGCGGGAATGTATGGCCCGGTGCTCACCCAGCCCGGGCAGCTGCTTGGTGCTTACACCGAAACCGCCCTGCCCGCCGGTGCGCTGGCAAACGCCACCCATCTGGTCTGGGCCACCGGCGGGAATATGGTTCCCCGGGAAGAAATGCAGCGCTACTACGCAAAAGGTAAGGCGCTGGCACAGCAATAACAAACAAAAGCCGCCTTTCGTGCCTTGCAGCACAAAAAGCGGTTTTTTATCGTTTTATTTCAGAAGCAAAGAGCCTTGCGGAAGCTTATTCCGGCAGGTCCTCTTCGTTCTCCAGAGAGTGCCAGACATTCTGGACGTCATCGTTATCCTCCAGAGAATCCAGCAGCTTGCCCATCAGCTTCAGCTGATCGGGGTCGGTCAGGCGGGTGGTGGTCATGGGCACCATGGCCAGATCGTCGGACAGGATCTCGTAGCCCTTCTCTTCCAGAGCCTTGACCACGGCAGAGTAGTTCTCGGGATCGGTGGTGACCTCGGCAGCGTCCTCGCTGGCATCAAAGTCCTCAGCACCGGCATCCAGAGCGTCCATCATGGCCTCGTCGGCGTCCTTATCCTCCAGAGAGATGTCAATGACGCCCTTCTGGTTGAACAGGAAGGCCACGCAGCCCATAGCGCCCAGATTGCCGCCGTTCTTATCGAAGTAGTGGCGCAGGTCGGCAGCGGTACGGTTGCGGTTGTCGGTCAGGGTCTCCACCATGACTGCCACGCCGCCGGGGCCGTAGCCCTCGTAGGTGATGGCCTCGAACTCGGTCTTGTCGCCGCCCTCGGCCTTCTTGATGATACGCTGGATGTTATCGTTGGGCACGCTCATGCGCTTTGCCTTGGCGATCAGGTCTGCCAGCTTGCTGTTGGAAGCCGGGTTGGGGCCGCCGTCACGGACGGCAACGCTGATCTCGCGGCCGATCTTGGTAAAGACCTTGGCGCGGGCGCCGTCAGTCTTTTCCTTCTTGCGCTTAATGTTGTTCCATTTGCTATGTCCAGACATGGGAAAGAGCCTCCTAAATTTATCGGTATCTCCGCCTGCGGGCAGACGGGCTGTGGTCGCCCGCTTGTGGCAGCACACAAAATCTAACTCTGTTATTCTATCACAATCCACCGGCGCGTTCAAGCCTGAAAAGCCTGATTTTCGCCCGGATGCGTGTAAATCTGCGGTTTACAGCAACCGCAGTGCCTTGGGGTAGTGGTTTTTCACCCGCCCGCCGGACACCTTGCCGCCGCCCAGCGGCCAGCCGTCCACGGTCACGCAGCACCAGCCGTCCGCTGCCGTGCGGGCTTCCACCTCGCGGCCGGAGAGATACTCGGTGCAGCGGCAGTCGGCAAGGGTCAGCTGCTCGCAGTTCGTGCACAGGCTGCCAAAGGCCGTGAACAGATGATGCTCCGGCACAAAGCGCCCCTTCTGCACACTGCCTACGAACACCCCCGCCCGCAGCACATGGAGCCCCGTCTGCGGAAAGGCGACCGGCAGCAGCACACCGCCGCCGTGCACCACGGCCGGGCGCTGCGCCAGTGCGGGAAAATACTGCCGGGCAAACTCCTGCCATGCGGCAAGGCTCTGCGCCGGGGTGGCTTCCCCTGCCCCGGTGTCCCGGGTGCGGCGGCTCGTGCCCTGCACAGCGTCCCGGCAGGCACGGCTGTCCGCACGGCGATTGCTGCGGGCATCTGCCGCCTTGGCAGGCTTTGCCTTACCCTTGCCCTTTTTGCCCGCCTGTGCAGCAGCGGCAAGCCAGAGCTGCTCCTCCGGGGTGTATTCTCCCTCCGGCGGCAGGGTGCGGGGCGTGCCCGCCTTGACCAAGCGTGCCATAAAGTGCCCCTCGCCGCCCTGACAGGGCCAGATGCGGCGTACCTTGCTCACATCCAGCGGTAGACCGCCGGTGCGGTTCTCTTCGCCTGCGCTGCCAAAGGTGTAGTCCACGTTGCCCAGCACATCGGCCAGTGCAAACTCCGGGTGGCGCTGCAAAAAAGCTGCCACCTGTCCTTCGTCCTCCTCCGGCGCAAAGGTGCAGGTGGAGTACACCAGCTGCCCACCGGGAGCCAGTGCCGCTGCGGCGCAGTCCAGAATCTGCGCGCCCAGCTCTGCGCACTGCTTTACCAGTGCTTCACAGTGCTGCTGCAGCGCTACCGGCTCCTTGCGGAACATTCCCTCACCGGAGCAGGGCGCATCCACCAGCACCCGGTCGAAAAACTCCGGCAGCGCATCGGCAATGCGGGCGGGGGTCTCGTTGAGCACCACGGCGTTGGAAACGCCCATGCGCTCAAGGTTGCTTTTTAAAATTTCGGCGCGCGCAGCCACATACTCGTTGCTCACCAGCACACCGCGCCCCTGCAGTGCCGCCGCCAGCTGGCTGCTTTTGCCGCCGGGCGCGGCGCACAGGTCCAGCACCCGCATCCCCGGCTGTACCCCCAGCAGCGGCGCTGCCGAAGAAGCCGAGGGCTCCTGCGAATAGAACACACCCGCATGGTGGTACGGATGCCGTCCGGGCTTAAAATCCGGCTGATGCACCACAAAAGCCGCCTTGCAGAAGGGCGAAGGCTCCAGCGGGAAATCTGCCCGCTGCGCAAACTGCTCCGGCGTGGTGCGCAGCGCCGACACGGTGACCCCGCGCTCTGCCGTCTGCTGCGGAGCGGCATACAGCTGCTCGTACCGCTGCCCCAGCAGGGCACGCTCCCGCTGCTCAAAATATTCCGTAGGCATATTCTTTTCCTCCCATGGGATGTATAAAGCCGCCGGCTGCGGCCACACTATGGACTGTGAGGGCGGCCCCGCCCCCACAGCAACGACCGAAAGGAGCATTCACACCATGGAAAACCGCAGTGAGAACCGCAGCACCAATTGCAAGAACCAGACCTCTAACCGTACCAGCAGCAAGACCACCAACAGTGCCACCAACGAGCACAAGCACCCCAACCAGTACACCAAGGGTGCCGATGACGAAAGCGCCAAGAACTCCACCAACAGCCGTTCCACCAACGCGAAGAACAGCCGCTGATGGCGTAAGCGGCATCTGACGGACCGCAGATGCCAACAAGCAAAGCCCGCTGCCTTCCACCACTGGTTTCCAGTGCGGAAAGCAGCGGGCTTTCGCATTCTTATTTCTGGTCAGGGTCAAACTGCTGCCACAGCACCTCAAACAGCTGGTGCACGCGCTCCAGCTGTCCGTTCAGGTACAGCCAGCCCAGCAGGCACTCGAAGCCGGTGGAGGCACGGTACTCCTCCGGGGAGGCGTGCTTGGCGACGCTGGCCTTGCTGGCGTTGCGGCCGCGCTTGAACACAGCCAGCTCGTCCTCGGTGAACAGCGGCTCCAGCAGCTGCTCTTCCCGGAACTGCGCCTTGGCAGAGACATACTTGACCTTTTCGGCGTTCAGCTTTCCGGCCGAAAGGCGGTGGTGCTCCACCAGACGCTGGCGCACCAGCAGTTCCAGCACGCTGTCCCCTACAAAGGCCAGCGCCAGCGGGCTGAGCTCCCGCGGGTCGATCTTTTCTGATTCGTTCATGATGCTTTATCCTTAGAAGATATAGTCGAACTGATAATCGCCGATGAGGATGGTATCGTTCTCTTCCACGCCCTTCTGCACCAGCGCGTCCAGAATGCCGCTCTCGCCCAGCTGACGCTGGAAGAACTGCAGGCTCTCGTAGTCGTCCACGTTGCTGCCGGCCAGAATATACTCCAGCCACGGGGCATCCACACTCCACACATGGGCTTCCATGCGCTGGATGGTGAAGTCGCGGCCATTCTTCTTAGCCTCCGGCTTTTTGTACTCGGGGGTGAACACCGGCACCTGCGGGATATCCTTGAGACGGTTGTACACCAGACCCGGCAGTTGCTTGACGCCCTGCATGGTGGCGGCAGAGATGGCCACGAAGGTCAGCCCCTTGCCCTCCACATACTGGCGGAAGGTCTCGATCTGCTCCTCGGTGGCAAGGTCGCACTTGTTGCCCACCACGATCTGCGGACGCTCGGCCAGCACGGGGCTGAACTTTGCCAGCTCCTCGTTGATCTTCTCAAAGTCCTCGATGGGGTCGCGGCACTCGCTGCCGGAAACATCCACAACGTGCAGCAGCAGGCGGCAGCGCTCCACATGGCGCAGGAAATCGTGTCCCAGACCGACGCCCTCGCTGGCACCCTCGATCAGGCCGGGAATGTCGGCGCAGACAAAGCTTGCGCCCTCACCCACCGACACAACGCCCAGCGTGGGCACAAGGGTGGTAAAGTGGTAGTTTGCGATTTTGGGCTTTGCCGCGCTGATGGTGGAGATGAGGGTGGACTTGCCCACATTGGGGAAGCCGATCAGACCCACGTCCGCAATCAGCTTCAGTTCCAAGGTCACCTGCAGATCCTCGCCGGGCATACCGGGCTTTGCAAACTTGGGGATCTGGCGGGTAGGCGTTGCAAAATGCGCGTTGCCGTAGCCGCCGCGGCCGCCCTTTGCGATGGTGACGGGGGTGTGGTCGGACAGGTCCGCGATGACCAGCCCGCTCTCCGCGTCCTTGATCACGGTGCCCAGCGGCACCTTGATGACCAGATTTTCGGCATTTTTGCCGTGGCACAGGCTTGCGCCGCCCTTGCCGCCCTCCGGGGCCACATACTTGCGCTTATAGCGGAAGTCCATCAGGGTGGACAGATGGTCGTCCGCCACAAAGATGATATCGCCGCCCCGGCCGCCGTCACCGCCGTCCGGACCGCCTGCGGCCACGAATTTTTCGCGGTGGAAGCTCACCGCGCCATCGCCGCCCTTGCCCGCATGGAGCCATATCGTGGCGATGTCGATAAAGTTAGTCTGTGCTGCCATACAGCCCCTCCTTAGCTTTATAGGCTTTTGCGTTTCAGCGCCCTCATCCGAGACAGCGCTACCCGAACACATAGCCTTATTTCATCAAAAAGAGCCGGGCCACAAGGGTCCGGCTCTACGATTGCAGTTATTCAGAAAGAAGTTACTGCTTAACGCTGCACTTCTTGCCGCTCTTGCCCACGCGCTCGAAACGGACGGTGCCGTCCACCAGAGCAAACAGGGTATCATCGCTGCCCTTGCCAACGTTCTCACCCGGCATGATGTGGGTGCCACGCTGACGAACCAGGATGTTGCCGGCCAGAACGAACTGACCGTCTGCACGCTTGGTGCCCAGACGCTGTGCTGCGGAATCGCGGCCGTTCTTGGTGCTGCCTACGCCCTTTTTATGTGCCATTGTAATTTACCTCCTTAGCCGTTGATCGCAGTGATCTCAACCTTGGTGTAGGGCTGACGATGGCCCATACGGCGAGCACTGTGCTTCTTTGCGCGATAGGTGATGATGTTCAGCTTCTTGCCCTTGCCATTCTTGATGACCTTGGCAGAAACGGTAGCACCCTCAACAACAGGAGCGCCAACCTTCACAGAACCCTCCTCGCCAATAGCGAGAACCTGATCAAACTTCACTTCGGAGTCGGCCTCAACGTCCAGCTTTTCGATGTAGACGATGTCGCCCTGCTCCACGCGGTACTGCTTACCGCCGGTAACAATGATTGCGTACATTTTGTTCATTCCTTTTCGTTGTACTCGCTGGTCGTAAAGGCAGACCCTTACTGCGGGCCATTTCAGGCGCCCACACCATGCGGCTAGAATATTATAGCAAAAACCAAACCGGATTGCAAGAGGAAATTTCCCCTTTTGCGCAGATTTTTACGCTTTTTTCTGCCCGGCCTGCTCTATGGCGGCTTTCACCTGCGCATTATAGGCCTCCGTCTTTTCCAAAAACAGCTTGCGCGGGCTGGAGGCCAGCAGCTGGGTGTCCTTACCCGCAAAGGAGATGGGGCCGTCCAGCTTCTTTTGAGCCGCCTTGTTCTCGGCGTTCAGCGCCAGCGGCACAAACAGGGGCTTGTCCTTGAGCTTGCGGGTAAAGTACACCTCTGCCGCAATGCCCGCCACCACGGCGATGCCTGCCACCAGCTGGGATGCCCGCAGCCCGATGGAGGGCACCAGCATCAGGCTGTCGGTGCGCAGACCCTCGATCCAGAAACGGCCTGCGCCGTACCAGATCAGATACCGCAGGGTGATGTCGCCGTTGAACTTGCGCTTTTTGATGTAGCGGAACAGCAGGAAGAAGCCCACAAAGCACCAGATGCTCTCATACAAAAAAGTGGGGTGCACCGGCAGGTTGGGGTCGATGACCACACCCTTGGGCACCGTGACCGTGCTGCTCATCAGGTAAGCACGGGTAGCCTCGCTGTACATCCCCCACGGCAGGGTGGTGTTGCAGCCAAAGGCCTCCTGATTGAAAAAGTTGCCCCAGCGGC
>OKUF01000446.1_pt1 | contig 13856 bp, 10 predicted proteins | sample 1606781 | NCBI WGS metagenome assembly OKUF01 (sample SAMEA3882555, study PRJEB24775) | human gut metagenome | biome: human-associated habitat; feature: intestine environment; material: feces | place: Netherlands | collected 2009/2010
TGCAGGCCAGTGAGAAAGGATTGGCCCGCCTGATGGAGGGCATAGCCAATCTGAAGCGGATTACCCCGACAGCGGGTGGCAGTGTAGAGATGGCGTATGTGGACGAACTTCGCCGGAAGTGCTACGAGGCGATGAACGACGACCTGAATTCACCCATCGTCATCAGCCACTTGTTCGATGCCTGCCGTGTCATCAACACGGTGGTAGACCAAAAAGCTACGATGGCCGGTGATGTATTGGCCGCCTTGACCGAAGTGTTCCATACCTTTGCTTTCGACATTCTCGGTTTGAAAGAAGAGACGGGAGGCGGAAGCGGACGTGAAGAAGCTTTCGGCAAAGTGGTGGATATGCTTTTGGAACAGCGTATGATAGCCAAAGCCAATAAGGATTGGGCTACCAGTGATAAAATCCGCGATAACCTGGCCGCTTTGGGCTTTGAGGTGAAAGATACGAAAGACGGTTTTACCTGGAAACTGAATAAGTAAATCCGGGTCTACTTTTCCGGTTAAGCCGGATGGATATGAATTGCGCACGTAGGGGAATACCTTTACGTGCGTAGTTTATTTTGCAGGCCGATAGCTTGGGGGATTGTTTCGTTGCCGGAGTATTCCGCCTTTCCGGAACGGTCTGGATATGGAAAGGGGCAGCCCTTCATGGACTGCCCCAAAACCGGGAAACGTCTTGTAGTTCCGTTCCTCTTCGAATGGGAAACCTTAAAACTCGTTACCCCAGATGTCTTTGAACTTCTCCATGTTGGTCAACACCTCAATGTCCCCGTCAGCAGGATCATCGAAACGGGGAGGGATGGGGCTGCCTACCATCATCATCTGGTCGGTTTCCACATGGCATATTGAAATCTCAGGTTGGATATATTTGCTCTTTTCCATAATCTTTTTCATTGTTTTTGGTTTTCAAATCTTTGGTTTATTTTACGGCTTTCTTCGTGCCGTTCACGATGTAGATTCCTTTGGAAAGGCCTTCGAGAGCCTGACCTAACTTCACATTCTCACGTACGAGTATGCCGTTGAGGTCGTATACGTTCACCAAGGCATCTTCTGCCACGATTCCGTTGATGCCGGTTTCAATGCCCGGGAGAAGCAGAGCCACGATGTTGGCTTCGGCCACGTCGGCATTGATGTAGGCGCGGTAAGGCTTGATGGTGGGTTCGCTGCCCGCGGCCACCTTGTAGAATCCTACTTTACCCTCTTGGTTCTGGAGCACGTAAGTGTTGGTAACGGCTTTTTGCTGTGTGAAGGTACCCGTCATCAGTCCGGCTGCATATTGGTCTTGCAGGGCCATACCGTAGTCGGAGAAGTCGTGAGTGTCCCCGTCCTTGCCTTTTATGATGTACGGCGTGTGTGCCTCGATGCTTTCAGCTTTCTCCAAGACCAATGCCGTGGATGTTCCTACCGGAACTTCTGTACCCGTGCAACTGTACACTTCGAAGCCTTCCGGGATTTCTGCGTCGAACGGCAGGATGAGTGTACACCAACCCGCAGCCGTGATGGACAAGGGTACGTTGGCTTTTTCCGCTTTCACGAGAGACAGGTCGGAAAGATTGTTCGTGGTGAAGAAGCCGTCATCGCTTGTGCTTCCGATGTTACTGCCATGTAGGGTGTTTTTCAGTTTGTACACGCCTTCGCCAGCCAAGCTGATTTCGAACGGCAATGCTTTTTCGGCTTCTTTCGTTGCGCGGATGCGATCATGCCGTGTGCTCACGTTGCCCCCGTCCATATATCCGGCTAAGGCTTGTGTGCTAAAGTAGCGGGTGTTGCCCTCTTCGTCGATGAAGCTGATCGTGTATTGGTTCTTTTTTCCTTCCACCGGAGTGAATTTGAGAGCCTGTGCGTAGTTGGCATCCACGATGTGGTACCATTTCAGGTCATATTCTCCGTCCTCAGCCTTGGCTTCGTTGTAAACCGGAGACACAGCGTTGTTCTTATATCCGAAACCTTCTGAGATGTTGGCGATGCAGAAGAGTTCGCCTTCCTTCGGGGCATTGAGTGTCGGGTTCTTCAAAGCTTGTATTGCTTCTTCCAGAGCCTTGGTGGCTGCTTCTATTTCGTCTACTTTTTCTGATGAATTGTAGATGTTGTTGGCTTCGTTAAAGACTTCATCGAATGCATCTATGGCCGTTTCCGGGATTTGGAAAGCTTCCGTGCCCACATTAGTTTCGGTATCCATGCTGCCGGCTTCCTCTAATTTGGCATGGAGTGCTTCTTTGGCTTTGGCGGAAGCTTCTGCGTCTGTCAGTTTGGAGAGGTATTGCAGTTGGATGTTGGTGACTCCGGTCCAATTCGCATCTGTTGTGTTCAAGCCGACAGTCAGTTTGCCTTCGTCTACGATGACATCTTCTATCGTAGGATTCGTGAACAAGGCAGTACTATTGTCCATTTTCACTTCCTTGTCGTTGGCCGTGAAACTGGTGTTTCCATTAACCGTAGTGAAGGCGTATGCTGAAACCTTATAGTGTCCGTTGGGGAGTTCGTTGCGTGTATAGGTGATAGTGGCTGTGTAGTTTTTGCCGTCCCAAGCTTCCATGAATCCGGTTTTCTGCAAGTCGCCGTTGTTTTTTTCTGCCGAGTTCTTGTACGTGAAATTCTGGATGTTGCCTTCGGTTACGTTTTTGCTCCATCCGTTGGCCGAGTTGTTGGCCTCGTTCATGAGGAAGGTGTAGTCGAAAGGATAACCCGTTTCAGGTTCTGCACTCAGTACGTAGGTTTCACATGCTGTCTGCAAGGTCTGGGTGGCTTCTTGGATGGCTTCAACCGTAGTGGCCGCATCTAAGGCAGTTTGGGCATCGGTCATGGCCTTTTGGAATGCCTGTTTTACACTTTCTTCTGCGCTTGAGTGGCTGGCATAGCCTTGGCAGGTTGCCATGAGGGTTTTGAATGCTTCGGTTGCCGGTGCTGTTTCTTCTGCCAACGCAATGGCTTGGGTCAGTGCGGCAATGGCTGCGTTCAGGCTTTCTTCCGTGGGTTGGGCATTATCCCCCTGGGTGATGGCTGCATTTACGATGGCTGCAATGCCTTTGGGGCAGTTCTCCGCGTATGCCTTAGCCTCCTTTATCTTTTCTTGCAATGTGGCTTGCAGTTGTTCTATGCTGGCAGCTCCCAAGTACTGCAATTTGAAGTTCTTGAAAGACACCCAATTGAAATTGGCATTGGCCACTTTTATACCGAAAGTCAGTACGCCGTCTGTTCCTACCGTGCCTTTCACTATATATGTACCGTAAACACCGTTAGTACAAGGCTCTCCGTTGCAAGCATTCGTGCTACCTTCGTTGGCATAAAGTGTGGCTCCGGATGGGGTATCTCCTCCGGCTTCGTTCAGTACACGAATCAAGCCGCTTACTTCGTAAATACCCGGTATCAGATGGCTGACTGTATGGCTGATGGTGGCGTTTGCAGCCTTGTTTTCTTTTCCTACGTGGTCTTGGATGAAAGGAGTCGTCATGTTGCTTCCGTCCGTTTCACCTTCGTGTGACCACGTGTTGACTTCAAATGTATTTCCTCCTTCGATATGCCAACCACCGAGGGCATAATAGTTGGAAGTGGTAATCAGCCCGCTCACATCCATGGGCTTGTTTTCGCTTACGTTCTCTATTTGATAGAGGCGCAGGTTGTCCCAAGCGATGTCCGAACGTCCGTTGTTTCTCATATTCTGTACAAGAGAAATGGTTACGGTGGTGGGTTCCGTCACGGTGAACATCGTGCCTAATTCATTCCATGCTGCGTTGACCATATAGGCATCGCTCTTCGGATTAGAATCCCCATTTGCCATGGAATAAGCCCGTCTGACGGCAGGATTTTCACCCAAAAGGTTCGAGGCGGCATCGTTTACTTTGATACCGATGGTCGTACCGTTAGTGTTCGCATTGTTGTTGTTGGAATAGTCTGCCGCTTTATAGTCGATGACGGCATAATAAGTTCCGACAGGCAATGCTTTCGAAGTGGTGGTCTTCAATTCAGAGTCCTTGTTGCCCCAACCTTGGCGGTTGAAGTAATAATAGGTGCCTTCTGTCGGTTTGATTTTGCCTGTACCGTCAGCAGGGAAACCCGTGGAAGAACCGCTTTCCTCGCTTTCCACTTGATAATTACTCATTGCCGCGACTTCCCATCCTTGCAGGCCGTTTTCAAGTGTGGTCTTTACCTTCACGTCGGTTGTTCCGTCCGCAGCTTTTAAAGTCTCAAAAGACGGATTGACGAGATACTCCTTAGTGACATCAGTCTGGGCTTGTGCGATGCCCAATGCAGAGCAAAAAGCCAATGCACTTAGTACTTGTTTTTTCATTTGATTTAGAAATTAGTTAATGTTTTATATGAAACTCTCTATAGGTATTCGTTTTAGGTTGTGATGAGGCTGTTTTTCCGGCGTGTTTTTCAGTCGCTCTCTTAGGGAGAGATAAACCGATATTGGCAAGAATTTAAGTGTCACCGCTGCAAATGTATGGATTTACAATGATATAAGCAATAAATCGGGACATTTTTTTCGTATTTCTCCTCATAATTTTGTTTTCGTTTGCGTACACAATGTTTGATGATACAATACTCTCTTCTTTATAATTCATTATATATAAACATACTAACACAGACGGTTTATCTCTCCCTAAGAGATAAACCGTTTTCATCTCCGCTTGAAAATATTTAGCCATGTAGGGGCATGTTCACGAAATGAAATGTCTTCTTTCGGCTATTGAATACCGTTTTAGAGAGTAGGCGATAAGTCCGGGATTTACAAATTGACAGAATGTTAAAGAGGCAGGTGCGAGATTCGCGTATTTGTGGACAAGGTGGAGGGGGGCGGGGTATTGACATTCGGAACAGTTTCGGTCATAATGGCTTACAAGGTACGGGGCAGTATGCGGTACACGGTTTACAAAACTGACTCTCAAGTTAGTGCAGTGAGGAAAACGCTTACTTTTTGATTTCGGTTTTAACGTTTCGGGAATGGAGCAACGGGAAAGAAAAAGCCGTTCTCGGCGGGCAGGACAGACACTTTCAGGGCGTTTTCAGGGCAAAAAACTGGGGCTGAGAAATCGTTCGCCGCAAGTTAGAATTTCTCTTTCAGCCCAACGAAAAATTATTCGGCTGAGAAAAATCGGGAAAATGGGGCGGAAATGCTTCCATATGGCAGTTCCGTCAATTCCTTTTTAAGGAATACCGTTCTAAATAGTCCATTCCATCTGTCTTTGCCGTAAGGATAAAACATCTGAAAACTATCATTTTGCACGGTGTTACGGGAATGTATAATCAAAATGAATGTTTAAGTATCCGTTGGGGTGAAGGCAAAAAGGCGCGGATGACTGCCCTATGGTGCAGGGCAACCATCCGCGTGGAACGTCCGTTTGCGGGAAAATCCCGGACGGGGGTTAGCAATACATATTTACGATGGCCTCGTAGAGTTCCTGCTTACCGCTGGTCTGAGCCGGTTCGCCTTGGGTCTTGGCGTATGCCACTACGTCTTCGAGCGAAAGCTTACCTTCTTCGAACTCCTTGCCCTTGCCGGCATCGAAGCTGGCATAACGGTCGGCTACCATTTGTTTGATGGGTGATTTCTCCAACAGTTCGGCGGCGTTCTCCAAGGCACGTGCCATGGCATCCATACCGGCGATGTGGGCAATGAAGATGTCTTCCAGATCGGTAGAGTTGCGGCGGGTTTTGGCATCGAAGTTTGTACCGCCGTTACCCAATCCGTCGTTGCGGATAATCTGCATCATAGCCTGTGTCAGTTCATAGTTGTCGATGGGGAACTGGTCTGTATCCCAGCCGTTCTGGTAGTCACCACGGTTGGCGTCGATGGAGCCGAGCATACCGTTGTCTACGGCCACTGCCAGCTCATGCTCGAAGGTGTGGCCGGCCAGAGTGGCATGGTTCACCTCGATGTTCACCTTGAAGTCCTTCTCCAAGCCGTGTGCACGCAAGAAACCGATAACCGTTTCCGTGTCCACGTCGTACTGGTGCTTGGTCGGTTCCATCGGTTTCGGCTCGATGAGGAACGTGCCTTTGAAGCCTTTGGCGCGGGCGTAGTCGCGGGCGGCCTTCAACATCTGTGCCAGATGTTCCTTTTCACGCTTCATGTCGGTGTTCAGCAAGCTCATGTAGCCTTCGCGTCCGCCCCAGAACACGTAGTTGCTTCCGCCCAGTTCGATGGTGGCGTCGATGGCGTTCTTGATTTGTACGGCTGCGCGTGCCACCACGTTGAAATCCGGGTTGGTGGCTGCACCGTTCATATAGCGTTCGTGTCCGAATACGTTGGCCGTACCCCAAAGGTTCTTGATGCCCGTAGCCTGCATCTTTTCCTTGATATAAGCCACGATGGCCTTCATGTTGGCTTCATATTCCTCGATGGAATTGCCTTCGGAGATGAGGTCCACGTCGTGGAAGCAGAAATATTCGATACCCAGTTTCTCCATGATTTCAAAACCGGCGTCAGCCTTCTGTTTGGCAACGGTCAGGGCATCGGCGCCCTGGTTCCAGGGGAACGTCTTCGTGCCGCCACCGAACTGGTCGCCGCCTTCTGCGCAAAGGGTGTGCCACCAAGCCATGGCAAATTTCAACCAGTCTTTCATCTTCTTACCCATGATGACCTTTTCGGCATCATAATAGCGGTATGCCAATGGGTTTTTGCTCTCTTTTCCTTCGAATTTAATCTTTCCGATACTCGGAAAATACTCTTTCTGTGCCATAATTTTCTTCGTTTAAAATAAGGTTTATGAAAATAATTTTGAATTTAATGGATTTGTTCAATGCTTCGGAGTACGTTTAACCAACGTTGGTAAGCCTCTTCGTAGGCCGGTTGCAAGGCGGTATCCGGATCGATGACCTTCAGCCGTTCGAGCGAGGAGAACGCTTCGCGGTTGTCTTTATAGATACCTGCGCCTATGCCCGCTCCTTTGGCCGCACCTACGGAGCCGTCTGTCTCATACAGCTCGATGATGGCACCCGTCACTCCTGCCAATGTGTTGCGGAAGAGGGGGCTGAGGAACATATTGGCTTGTCCGGCGTGGATTTTGTTCACATCCATGCCCATGCCTTTCATCACGTCGATGCCGTAGCGGAAAGAGAAGACAATGCCTTCCTGGGCGGCGCGCACGATGTGGTTGCGGCCATGGATATTGAAATTGATACCATGCACGGCGCAGCCCGTTTCCTTGTTTTGCATGACACGTTCGGCTCCGTTGCCGAAAGGAATGATGCTGAGGCCTTCGCTGCCCACGGGCACGTTCTCGGCCATGCGGTTCATCTCTTCGTAGCTGCATCCTTCGGGTACGACATTGCGGCGCACCCATGAATTCAGAATACCGGTGCCGTTGATGCAGAGCAATACGCCGAGGCGCGTCTGTTCCGTGGCGGGGAATGCCGCGCGGTTGTAAGTCCCAGCGGTGTGGTTGACGTGGGCGAAAGTGTTGACACGCGAGAGCGGGTCGTAATTCACCGTTCCGTTCACGCCATACACTACGCCCGAAGTGCCGGCCGTAGAAGCGATTTCACCGGGATTGAACACGTTGAGCGAAAGGGCATTGTTTGGTTGGTCGCCCGCACGGTAAGTCACGGGTATGCCGGACTTGATGCCTAACTCTTCGGCTACGGTCTCCGTCACCCGTCCCTGTTCGCTGAAGGTGGGGCGTATTTCGGGAATCAGGTCCATGCTGAAGCCGTAGTATTCCATCAGCTCCTTGCAGACGCAGTTGTGCTTGAAGTCCCAGAACATGCCTTCCGAGAGTCCGGAGACGGTGGTGCACGCCGTACCTGTCAGCCTCATGGCAATGTAGTCGCCGGGCAGCATGACTTTGTCTATTTTCTCATATACCTCCGGTTCGTGTTCTTTCACCCATGCCAGTTTGCTGGCGGTGAAGTTGCCCGGTGAGTTCAGCAGGTGGCTCAGGCAAAAGTCTGCGCCCAACGTTTCCATGGCTTTTTGCCCGTAGGGGACAGCCCGGGAGTCGCACCAGATGATGGCCGGGCGCAGGGCTTTTTGTGTGCGGTCTACACATACCAAGCCGTGCATCTGGTAACTGATACCGATGGCGGCCAGCCCTTCTTTCAGGGCGGATACCGGCCGGCCGGCCTTTTCGGCGGCAGCGGCCATGGCTTCGGCCGTGGCACTTTTCAGGTAGTTCCACCACGATTCGGGTTCTTGTTCCGCCCACCCGGCCTTCAGGCTCAGGATGGGAGCTTCCTGCTTGGGGTAAAAGGCTGTGCTCAACGTCTTTCCGGTTTGTGCGTCCACCACACAAGCCTTGACCGAAGAACTGCCTATGTCATATCCTATCAAATACATAACAATAGATGTGTTTTTGTTTTACGGTATTGTTGATAGGTGCAAATATAAGTGAGTTTTCCCGTCGGCGGTTCGTCCGGAGGTTAAAAAAATCTTGTGTCGGGACGGGAAAAGCGGTTTTTCTGATTTATATCAGATTTATAGGCTTCGGGCGTTTTGTACTTGAATGAAAAAACCGTATCTTCGTCATACGGATTGTAAAGATGCAGAGCTGGATATGGAAAAGGGTTTGACCGCAGATAAGATACCGTCTTTTGCGACATTGTCCGACGAGGAACGCCGGGCGTTGTCGGATATTCTGGTCGTGCAGAAAGTCCGGAAGAAGCAGATGGTAGTGAAAGACGGGCAGATATGTCATTACATGTTTTATGTGTGCAAAGGATTGTTGCGCCAGTTCTATTTCAAAAACGGGCGTGAAATCACGGAGCATTTCACTTGCGAGGGCAACATAGCCTATTGTATAGAAAGCATTTTCAAGAACAAACCGTCGCACTTGATGATGGAAACATTGGAAAACAGCGAGTTGTGCCTCATACCGTACGCCGGTCTGGTGGAGCTTTCCTTATTATATAAAGGTATAGCCGAATGGTTGCGTCATTTTCTGGAAAACAATCTGATTCTGCATCAGGTGAAAGCCGATTCATGGCGTTTCGAATCGGCCCGCGAACGCTACGAACGCTTTTTGAGAGAATTCCCTACGGTGGCAGGCAGGGCCTCGGTCAACGACATGGCGTCTTACCTGCTGATGACTCCCGAGTCGTTGAGCCGGGTACGTTCGGCGGTGTCGAATGTGGCAGGGAAGAAATCGGGTTATATTCAAAAAATAGAAGAAGAATGAAAAGAACATTTGAAGAGGCGTTGGAGCATCGCCGTAGTTATTACTCCATAGGAAGCAGTTCGCCCGTGTCGGACGAAGAGCTCATACGTGTGGTCCGTCAGGCAGTGAAACACGTTCCGTCGGCATTCAACTCACAATCGACGAGAATCGTGTTGTTGTTGGGCGACGAGCACAAAAAACTTTGGGATATCGTGAAAGATACCTTGAAAGCGCGTATTCCGGCCGAGGCTTTTGTCAAGACGGAGGCTAAGATTGACGGTTGTTTTGCCAGTGGTCACGGTACGGTGTTATATTTTGAAGACATGTCTGTGGTAAGAGGGTTGCAGGATGCTTTTCCTTCTTACAAGGATAATTTTCCGACGTGGGCCCAACATACTTCTGCAATGCACCAGTTTGCCATTTGGGCGATGTTGGAAGAACGGGGATTGGGAGCTTCCCTTCAACATTATAATCCTTTGATAGACGAGGAAGTCCGCCGTACATGGGAGTTGCCTGAAGATTGGATGCTGATAGCGGAAATGCCTTTCGGGATCCCGACCGGCGAACCGGGAGACAAGGATTTTGGAGACGTGGACAAGCGCATGAAGGTTTTCCGCTGAGGATGCCTTCTACAGCGGTCTGTAATTTACCATAATCGTTGTTTTCCATCTACCATTTCAAAGATTCGTTCATCATTTCCACGTGAATGGTTACGAAGATAGAGTAATGCTCCTTCGGGAGCATTATAAGATAAGGAGTCCGATGTTGCGGTTTGTTTTCCTAAAGATTCCCAACCGTTTGTTTGGGCGTAGAATAATTCATATAGGTCTCCTTTACGGATAAAATTGTCTCGGTTACGTGGAGAAAAGGTTATTTTCTGAATCTGTACAGGGTGGCCGAAATCCAATCCGACCCAACCGCCTGACGGAGCATAATAATTCATGGAGGTATATGGATTGCCATCGAATACGTTTGGGATTTGATTGACAAAATCGCAGGATATGATACTCTTGGGGCTTATGAGTCTGCCCTGCAAGGACAAGCTGTCGTATGTTGTTTCGTACAAAGCCAACTCGGCTATGTGGCAATAACACTTTTCCGGTCCGTAGTAGCGGATGTAGCGGTAAGTTTTCTTTGTCGGAAGGTATGCTGTATTGTGTGTACAGGCGCTGTGTTATTCTCTTTTTATTAGCCCTTCGTCTTCCAGAATCTTCTTGTATTGCAAATAATCATATAATTTCTGTTTCCAAATCTCCGAGTCATCTTCATTTTCATTCGTAGGGGAGATAGCACACTCCTTTTCCCGTATGACGTGCGATGGGGCATCAACTTCTTCAGGTGTGATTTCTATGACTTCGATTTCCACTTCATCTCCTACATGGATGTCTCCTCCGTGCCAACTCCAATGCTCACTTTAGTTGGTATATCCGGACGGACACCATATCGCTCCCCACCAACGGGAAAACTCAAAGGAAATGGTACATCCTTCAGGTAAACCGACTTTGTGGGTTTGATTGCCCCATGTCGTACTTTTGACGATAAATCCTTTCATATTATTGGTCTATTTGATAAGCCCCTTTTCTTTTAGTTCGGCTTTAAGCTGCTCGTAGCGTGCTTTCATCTTTTTCCTGTCACTTTGTTGAGTGGTAAGTGGTTGTGACGTTTGCTCCGTTTCCACGATGCGTATTTTGATTTTATCTCCTATTTGCAAAGGGTGGTCTATCCATGTGTACCTCTCTTTGAAGTTACTACCGGCTGCCACCATCCTGTTACCGGTTTTTCTTCCGCATGATATGAAGATATAGGCGAAATTGTAAGTACCGATGGTGACGGCTTCTTTTTCGTTGATTTGGATTTCTGCTCCTATCATAAAAACTTGTCTTTATATCAACCCTTCGTCTTCCAAAACTTTCTTAAGCTTTTGGTAAGTCTTTAACTTGAATTGCCAATTCTCAGGAGAATCATCCGTTTCTTGAGGATTGGGGCAGGTGTGCGGGTATTTAAGTACGGGCGGTGTCGCTTCATCGAATTCCGCAAACTCTATTTCTATTTTGTCTCCCACATGCAATTCACCGCCTTTCCAAATCCAATGCCGTTCTTCTTTAAGGTTGTAACCTCCGATGCTCCAAAAGCAATATTTGTCTCGTTCCATAGCATTGACCGCGATGCCGACTCCGCCATCGGGCATACCTATTTTGCAAGTCTCACCGTTCCAAGTGGTGCTTTTTACAATCAATCCTTTCATTGTTTCAGTCTTCTTTTGCGATTAAACCTTTTTCTTCCAGTTCCTTTTTAAGTTGTTCGTAGCGTGCCAACATCTCTTTACGGTCCTGTTTTTCGGTTTTTACAGGGGGAGATGGGTTTGGGCTTTCCACGATTTGGATTTTCACTTTGTCTCCTTGGCGCGGAACGACACTGATCCAATGGTAACTGTTGGAGTAATCAAGTCCATGTGCATAGATATAACCCGTGTCGTCTTGCCTCATCGCCGTATCAAGCAGAACAAAAGAAAAATTCTCTGCCGCGACCGTGACGGGAGTATCGTTATTGATTTGAATTTCTAGTCCGAGCATAGTGGGGATATATTGTTTTTTATTTTGCAAAGATACATTTTTCATCGGGAGTCAGACCTTCTGCCGATATATAAATATCTTTGCAGTTGGAATTGTTGTAGAATTCTATAGTTGCAGTACCATTATCGTCTGTTTTTACATTGGGTGTCCAGTAAAGTGTGCGCCGGAAATCCTCCATGGGGGGAAGTTCGCCATAGTTGTTCATTTCGAAAATCGATGGTTTGTTGTATCCTTGGAAATAAGTATATCTGGTTCCCTTTTCCATCTTCCGTTTGGGGGTATTGTGTGTGTAGACGAAGATGGTAACGTGGTTCCGTAGGTCCGGATGGAAATAAAAGGAACGGCTGGCTTCTTCATTTTCGGTGATGTACACGGATTTGGCTTCATTCAGGAAATACGGGAACGGTTCTATGGTGGAACGATTGAGGGTATCCGTATTTGTGGTATCGTCATGGGTGGTCTTATAGAACATATTGTTCAGAATCCATACGATGTTTCTGTTTTTATATTTTAAATCGGACCGGTCTCCCGGAGAAGCCAACCATCCGGGAGTCCCTTCTATGAAGGGATTCCTTTCAAGTAGCCACTCGTCAAATCCCGGAATATCTTTTCCTTTGTCCAATATGTCATCTGTTTCTTCATCTCAATCGTAGTAGATGTCTGCCCAATGCATTCCTCTTTTTTCTGATTGCCATGCTGCTTTGGCTTCTTCGGAATAATGTCGTCTGGCTTTTACTTTGACTGTGGGCAAGGCATGTAGTTTCTCCGTGATAGGAACGTGGACATGGACGGCGGAGTCATAAGTGGATTGGAAACGCAAGTTAGGAGCGGGCAAGGGGAGTGCTTCGCATTCGTATGGGGAAAGCTGCCGCTTGTCCGGGCTGAACCGCCTGTCGATACCGATGAAATATTTTCTTTTCTTTTTTTCCACTTCCGCCGTAATGTGCATGTTCCATTCCCCGTAAAGGTCGGGGAGGTCGAAGCCGTAGAATCCTGTGCTGTCGGTTTGTGTCTCTCCATATTGGATTCCGTTGTTTCCGTATAATACCGCTTTCAGGGGGATGTTGTTTATCGGCAGAGATTTGCCGAGGGCTTTGATTCTCCCGAACAGGTATAGTTTGTCTTCGATGGGTTGTATCTCTTTTCCAAAGTCTTTCTGATACGTCATGAGTTTCCAGTCATACCGGCTCCAACCTTGTGTCATCATCAACAGGTCGGCTGCCTTGCGGTGTATGGAGTCGTCGCTTTCGAAGTAATATTCCGGATAGCGGATATATCCTTTGACTTCTGAAGACAATAACAAGTAACTTTTTATGTGGCCTTGGTTTCCGTTTCCCATGGTGGCCGCGTCCATGGCAGAAAAGGAGAACGAGGCGTGTGGTTGTGTTTGCACCCTAAGTTTGATTAACCCGTATGGGGATAATGACGGAGTTTCCGTTGTTATCCGTATGCTGTCTGTTTCATGCGGATGGGGGTAAATGAAAAACAGCCGTTCGCTGAGAATCTGCCCTTGGCTGTCGAAGACGGTCAGTTGGTTTACCCCTTCGGGCAGGCTGTCGCGGTGGAACTTCATTTGGAAGCCTTCCCTTATGGTCAGTGTGTCGCATGTGGAAAGTTTTCCGTAATGTATGAGGGAATATCCCAACAACCGGTTCTTTATGCTTTACGTGCCGTGGAGGTCCACGGTCACTTCATCTCCTGCCATACCATTGAGGGACATGACGCACCCCTCCTTTTCCGCTTGGGGCAATGGGAATGTTTGTTCATGGCCATTGGGTTCCGTTAAATGGAGTTGAAAAGTAGATTCGTCGGGCAAGATATCAAAGACACTCCGTCCTTCATTGTCCGTTTGGATGTGGCACAAGGTGTTCCCATCTTTATCTGTGACTTTTCCTTCCGTCCGGATATATTTCCCGTTTTCGTCTGTTACGAGGAAAGCCACTTTGCTTTTCAATCCTTTGACCAGTTTGCCTCCCTCCGGGTAGAAACTTACGTTCAGTTTTTCGGTGGGCTGTGTGCTTGTTTCTCTGTAATCCGGCAGCCTATGCCGATAGTTTCTTGAGTCTATGATTTTCCGGTTGTAATTTCCCGGACTGTCAGGTTTACGGAAAATGGGAAAAACGTGCGAAAAGATGTCGGTGTTTCCCCAGTTGGTCATATAGCGTGTATAGGCTCGTACTTCA
>OKUF01000469.1_pt1 | contig 13203 bp, 10 predicted proteins | sample 1606781 | NCBI WGS metagenome assembly OKUF01 (sample SAMEA3882555, study PRJEB24775) | human gut metagenome | biome: human-associated habitat; feature: intestine environment; material: feces | place: Netherlands | collected 2009/2010
GAAGATCGACATAACGGATGAGCTTGCGCGTGATATCAGTGTGGAGCGCGGTGAGATTGAATTTGACCATGTAAATTTCAAATACAAGGAGGAGGCAGAGGAGTATGTCCTCTCCGACATTTCCTTTCACATAGAGCCGGGTCAGACGGTCGGAATCATAGGACAGACCGGTTCGGCAAAGACAACGCTTGTGCAGTTAATACCGCGTCTTTACGATGTAAATGAGGGTGTAGTAAAGATTGACGGTGTCGATGTGAAGGAGTACCCGATGAGACACCTAAGGGACGCCATCGCTATGGTGCTGCAGAAGAATACGCTCTTTTCCGGTTCTCTTCTGTCGAATCTTAAGTGGGGCAATGAGAATGCTACGATGGAGGAGATTGAGGAGGCGTGCCACATAGCCTGTGTGGATGAGTTTATCGACAGGCTTTCGGATGGCTACGATACGGAGATGGGACAGGGCGGTGTCAATGTCTCCGGCGGACAGAAGCAGAGAATATGTATCGCAAGAGCGATTCTAAAGAAGCCGAAGGTGCTTATTCTCGATGACTCCACAAGTGCCGTTGACACTGCGACGGAGGCAAAAATCCGTGAAGGACTTGCTAAGAAGCTCCCGGATATGACCAAGATTGTCATTGCGCAGAGAATATCGTCAGTGCGTCATGCAGACCTGATTATCATTCTTGACAAGGGAAGGATAAACGGAATAGGAACACATGAGAGCCTCCTTGCAGACAACAGGATATATCAGGAAATATATGAATCACAGAAGGAAGGAGCTGATCTTTAATGGCAAAGTATGTGGGATATAAAAGACCAAAAGATACGAAAAAGACCATGAAGCACTTCCTGACTTATCTCGGTCATTACAAGTGGGCATTTTTCCTTGTGGCAATTCTTGTATTTATCAGTGCGGGGGCAGGAATCTGCGGCACATATCTGATCAAACCGCTCGTCAACAATTTCATTGTGCCGGGAAATATGAAGGGACTTCTTTTGGCAGTCATCGGCATGGGTGTGATGTACCTGTGCGGTGCGCTCGCAACGCTCGGCTATAACCGGCTGATGGTGCACACCTCGCAGAAAGTCGTGAGCGAAATCCGCATGGATCTGTTCCGGCACACACAGAAACTCCCACTGAAATATTTTGACGACAACACGCGCGGCGAGATCATGAGCCATTTTACCAACGATGTCGACACGGTGCAGGAGGCGATGAACAACAGTTTTGCAATGATCATCCAGAGTTTTCTGACATTGTTTGGAACGATCACAATGATGATGGTGCTCAGCGTAAAACTGACCATGCTCGTGGTGGTATTTTTAGTCATTACCTTTTTGTTCATGCAGTACAATGGAAAATGCAGCAAAAAATATTATCACAGACAGCAGCAGGAACTCGGAAACATCAACGGTTTTGTGCAGGAGATGATGGCAGGACAGAAGGTGGAGAAAGTTTTCAACCATGAAAAGGAAAACTTTAAAGAGTTCTGTGAAATGAATGAGCGGTTTCGCAGGGAGTCTACAAATGCACTGGCACATTCAGGTATGCTCGTGCCGGTGATCGTGGCGCTTTCCTATTTTAACTATGCGCTCTCAGCATGTGCCGGCGGCATGTTTGTGATCCGCGGGCTCATGGATCTGGGAAGCCTGTCGGCTTATCTTGTATATGTGAGACAGAGTGCGATGCCGTTAAATCAGTTTACACAGCAGGTCAATTTCCTGTTGTCGGCGCTCTCAGGTGCAGAGCGTATTTTTGACATGATGGACGAGGCGGAGGAGATTGACGAGGGAAAAGTGACACTCTGCAATATCTGTAAAAATGCGGATGGCACACTGACAGAATGCGCGGAAATTACAGGATTGTATGCGTGGAAACTGTCATCAGGAGAACTGGTACTGTTAAAGGGAGATGTGCGTTTCCATGATGTCGTATTCGGCTATGTGTCGGAGAAAACGGTGCTGAACGGAATATCAATGTTTGCAAAACCGGAAAGACGACGATCACGAACCTGATCAACCGGTTTTATGATATTCAGGCGGGACAGATCACATATGATGGGATCGACGTCAAAGATATTCGAAAAGATGACCTGCGGCGTTCCCTTGCCATGGTCATACAGGATACACATTTGTTTACCGGGACGATCGCAGACAATATCCGTTACGGGAAACTGGATGCGACGGATGAGGAGATCCGGGAGGCGGCGAAGATCGCCAATGCGGATTCCTTTATCAGCCGTCTGCCGCAGGGGTATGACACGATGCTTTACGGAGATGGGAGCAACTTATCTCAGGGACAGCAGCAGCTCATCGCGATCGCAAGAGCGGCGATCGCAAAACCTCCGGTACTGATCTTAGACGAGGCGACAAGTTCGATCGACACAAGGACGGAGCGTTTGATCGAAAAAGGCATGGATGCCATTATGGAGGGAAGAACCGTATTTGTCATTGCACACAGGCTCTCAACCGTAAGAAATTCCAATGCGATCATGGTACTTGAAAAAGGTGAGATCATTGAGCGCGGCAGTCATGACGAGCTTTTAGAGCAGAAAGGCAGATATTATCAGTTGTATACAGGACAGTTTGAATTGGAGTGATGCTAGGGTGAAAAATGAGATTTTTGATGTTGAAATGTTAAGAAGACGGTTTATCCGGCCGTATTTTATAGAGCTTGGACTTACGGTGGGACAGGGACAGCCGCACATTTTAAAGGAACTGAGGGAGCACGGTGCAATGAACCAGAAAGAATTGTCTGATGCCTGCCTGATCGAAGTTACGACGATGTCGCGGACGATCGACCGGTTAGAAAAGATGGGACTTGTAAAGCGGGAGAGCAATCCCGCCTGCCGCCGTTCCTGGACGATTGCACTCACGGAAGAAGGATGTGAGATGGCAGATAAAGTTATTGAGATATTTGAGATGGCAGATGGTATAATGAAAAGCGGCATGAGTGAAAAGGAGAAATGCAATGGGCTATTTAATTTCAGAGACAACAAAAGAAGAGCGGGAGAAGATCGTGGCGGAATCATTAGGAAATATTGATGCAGCCTGTGATGGCTGCATGTCCGGACTCGTGGAAATGTATCAGGATTACATCGACGGGAAATTGAACATAGCGGGTACTATGCCTTGAAAAATCTTATGGAATCGCTTAAGATATCATTAATTAGGCGGTAAATCCTAATAATGATTTTTGAAATGCCTCAACAGATGGCATTTCCCAGGCATCAAGATGTTGTAGCATCATGATGCCATAGAGGCGGCAGTACCACATCTTAGTCGATCGGTGCCTGCCGTCTTCTAATTTATAGTCTTCTTTCTCACGCTTATTAGAGCGTTCCACGGAAGTTCTTCGATTGTATTCCTTTTCCCATGCTTTTGAGTCTCTTGGCGGTATGTTAAACAGCCTTGGATTATCCTCGGTAAAGATGTGCACGGTTCTGCCGTATTTTGCTGGCGAACAGGGATGTTCACAGAAACAGCCACGTTTCCGGTTAGCCTTTGGACACCGGTATTTCGCCCGGTGTTTAGCAGCTTCATAACCATCTTTATGCATGCGTAAGCCCAACTTACAGACAGGAACGCCATCATCGTCGATTGTGAAATCATTCTTATAAGTGAAGTGTCCGGTATGACCGGGGTTCAAGTCGATAAAAGGCGTGATCTTTTCCCGACAACAGTATTCATAGACAGCATAAGCATCATGGGCGGAATCCAGAAGGAGTTTTTCAATCCGGAATTCAGGAAGATATGCTTTCATCGTGAAAAAGGAATGTAGAAACGAAAGCATGTCATGCCGGGAAGCCCGTTCCAAAAGCGGAAATATGGGAAGGTCGCTGTGAGAATCGGATGCCACGTACATGTAGAGATGGTAGCCGAAAAAATAGCATTGGATAGGAGGATATCTTAAGTATCTTCCATTTTAGAGTTATTTTGTTAAAAAGTGTCAAAAGAGTGATATTGACGAGTCAGTTCAGTTATAGAGATGATGAAAGAAAATGATTAATATAAAGATACACCAGAAGAGAGGTGAACATAAATCACACTGTCACAGAGAGGAGAAAATGTATGAAAAAAAGAATTCTAGCAGCTATGCTTACTTTGTCTATGGTTGTGTCCATGACAGCATGCGGAAATTCAGAAGCAGGAGGATCAAAGGATTCAGCTAAAAATAACGGTAATGGGGATGAACCATATACAGTTACCATGGTTCTGAATGGAAGCACACAGCCGGATGAAGAAAGAATCGAACAAAAAATCAATGAGATTCTTGAACCGGAACTTAATGCGAATCTTGATATTGTTGTGCTGCCGTGGGCAAGTGCAAGCCAGCAGTTACAGCTTATGTTATCAGGGGATGAAAAAATTGATGTCTTTTATACCCAGGCAACCAATGCAGTGCAGTATATGAATGCAGGACAGATTGTAGACATGTATGAACTGATTGATAAATATGGAACAAATATCAAACAGATTTATGGAGAGGATATAGCTAAGATCAATCAGGTCGAAGGCTTTGTATATGGCGTGCCAAATCAGATTGAACGAGGAAGTATTCCTGCCATATTTATGAGAAAAGATCTGGTGGAAAAGTACAATATTGATACAACACAGATTAAAGAACCAAAAGATCTGGAAAGTGTTTTTGAGACAGTAAAAGCGGGAGAGCCGGATATGACAATGTTATATTCGAGCAGTGAGAATGATGCACCGGCTACAAGATTATTCCGTGGAGATACTCTGTCAGATAACAATTATCTTGGTGTACTCATGGATCAGACGAACAGCACAAAATTAGAAAACTTCTTTGCGACGGACTGGTTTAAAGATACAACTACCATGCTGCATAACTGGTATCAGAAGGGATATATCAGCCAGGATGCAGGAACTAACACAGAGAACTGGAGAACAGTATGCAAGGCTGGAAATTTATTTTCACTGTTTTTTTCTTATCATCCTGGAACACCGGTAGAATTTGAAAGCTCCACCGGCTATGATTTTGAGATCGTGCCATTTTATAACGAACCGATCATAAATAGCTCATCCTATAATGGTGTTACATTCTCAATTGCCCAGAATTCAGAAAATCCGGAGAAAACAATGGAAGTACTGGATTATATCTACGGAAGTTCAGAGATCATGAATCTTTTAAACTGGGGTGAACAGGATAAAGACTATGTGATAGAAGATGCTGATAATGGCATTATCAATTTCCCGGAAGGAATCACTTCTGATAATGCAGGCTATAACTTAAACCTTGGATGGGAATTGCCAAATCAGTTTATTGCTTATAAATGGACTGGTTCAGATCCGCAATTATGGGAAAAAATGGAAGAATTTAACAGCTCTGCAAAGAGTTCCAAAGCAGTAGGATTTTTATTTGACAGCAGCAATTATTCAAGTGAGATCGCAGCTCTTTCCAATATTGTAAAACAATACAGCGGAGCACTTTACAGCGGTTCCGGAGATCCAGATGAACTTATTCCGGAATTGTTAGAAGCATTAGATGATGCGGGAATCAATGAAGTGATCCAGGCAAAACAGGAACAGTTAGATGCTTTTCTTGCAGCAAAATAATCAGGTTCAGAAGGAAAGTCCCACAGATACAGCGTGGGACTTTTTTCATAAAAGGAGAAACTTATGAAGAAGAAAAAGAACAAAGTTAAGGAATATCTGCCGCTCTATCTGATGATGCTTCCGGGATTATTATATCTGCTGATCAATAATTATCTTCCGATGACAGGTATTATACTTGCTTTCAAAAAGTTGAATTTTTCAAAAGGAATTTTGGCAAGCCCGTGGGCAGGACTGGATAATTTTAAATTTTTGTTCTCGTCAAAAGATGCCTGGATTATTACAAGAAATACATTGCTATATAATATAGCGTTTATTCTTGTCAATATGGTCGTTGGAATTGCAATCGCAATTTTAATCTGTGAAGTTAAGAACACAAAAATGAAAAAAATATACCAGAGTGCTATATTATTGCCATTTTTGATGTCGATGGTCATTCTGAGCTATATTGTGTATGCACTTTTAAGTGCCGAAAATGGTCTTGTAAACAATACGATCCTGCCATTACTGCATATAGATCCGATCCAGTGGTATCAGAAACCAAAATACTGGCCGGCGATTCTTATCATTGCAAACTGCTGGAAAGGAGTGGGATACGGATGTCTGATTTATATTGCATCTCTGATCGGTATTGATCCGACTTATTATGAGGCAGCAAGACTGGATGGAGCCACAAAGTGGCAGGAAATCACAAAAATCACATTGCCATGCCTGGTACCGACAATCATTACGCTGTTATTATTGAGCATTGGAAGAATCTTCTATTCTGATTTTGGATTATTTTATCAGGTTCCGATGAACTCCGGTGTGTTGTTCCCAACAACAAACGTAATTGATACGTATGTATATCGTGCATTGATCGAACAGGGAAATATCAGTATGTCATCCGCAGCGGGTGTATACCAGTCATTAGTAGGTTTTGTCATTGTCATGTTAAGTAACTGGATCGTTAGACGTGTAGATAAAGACAGAGCATTGTTTTAGGAGGAGAGTCCATTATGACAAATTCAAAAAAAACAAAGAGATACCAGTTTTGGATCAATCTGATACTGATAGTGATGACATTGACTATTATTTTACCATTTTTGCTGGTATTTATTTCATCCATCACGGATGAAACAGTGTTGATCCGGAATGGATATTCCTTTTTCCCGGAAAAAATAAGCTTTTATGCATATCAGTATATTATCAGACAGGGAGAGAAAATACTCCGTGCGTATGGCGTTACAATTCTTATTACAGTGGTAGGTACCTTTTTTAATCTGATGTTTTCAGCATTACTGGCATATCCGCTGTCTGTGAAGACATTGCCTTATAGAAGGCAGATTACTTTTTTTGTATTTTTTACAATGTTATTTAATGGCGGTTTAGTACCTACATATCTGATGTATGTAAATTATTTTCATATAAAAAATACAATATGGGCACTGATAATTCCTAATTTGTTGCTGAGTGCGAACAATGTGCTGATGATACGGAGCTATTTTATGACAAGTATTCCGGAAGCATTGTATGAAGCGGCAAAAATTGATGGCGCAGGACATACAAAAATCTTTTTTCAAATTACGTTTCCACTTGGTAAACCTATCCTTGTGACCATGGGATTATTTTCGGCACTGGCATATTGGAATGACTGGACAAATGGTTTATACTATTTATCAGGAAATCAGGGACAGAAATTATATAGTATCCAGAATCTTTTGAATCAGATGATCACTGATATCCAGTATCTTGCAAGCGGTAAGGTTGCCGGAAATATAGGGGCAGAAGTTGCAAAACTTCCGACAACGTCCATAAGGATGGCAATTGCTTTTATAGCAATGCTTCCATTATTTATCATTTATCCGTTTTTACAGAAATATTTCGCAGAGGGTATTACGCTAGGGGCAGTAAAAGGTTAAAGGAATATCATGGCGTTTGGAAAAAAGATGAATTTAAAAAGACGAAAAAAGAAATCTTTAGCACAACAGAGTAAGCAAATATTAATTTTAATGACAGTCATTCTGGTAATTATTCTGGGAGGATGCACTTATGTTTTAAACAAAACAAGTGGGCAGATTTACGAACAGATGAGCCAGATGGCACAGTTGTATGCGCAGGAGCTTGACAATCGTTTTTTGAGGATCAGCCGGAATCTTTTTTCTGCGATCATGGATACCAATGAGACAAATTCCACGTTCTGGGGAAATGTAAATCTGATGAAGAATGGGGATTATTCGGAGTATGCGATCGGAAAACTCAGAGAAGAATATTTTTCTTCGGCATGGGAATATGGAACGGAATACAGGATTTTTTTATACACACATGATACGGATAAATTATATCAGCTTTCCCTGTCTTCTGATGGAAATTACACAATGTCACCCGAGATTGCAGCGTCTATCCGTGAGCAGATAGACAAATTAGATGAAAAGGCATATGCAGTGAAGCGGAAGTGGGATGTTTTGGAGTGTGATGATGAGGTATATATCTGCAAAATTGCACAAAAAAATGGAATTGCCTTAGGATGCATTGTAAATGTAAAAAGTATCTTAGAACCATTCTCAAAGCTTTCGTTGGGAAAGCATGGATATGTAAGCCTTGTCGATCAGGATGAGGTCTGTATAGGTATGTTAGACCAGAGCGGAATCATATCAGAGCCGCAAAGTATGAATACCAAAAATACTTATACGATCCGTCAGGGATTATCCAGAGCACCCTTTGAGATCAGGATCGGGATTTCTTTAGGCGGTGTCTTAAGCCTGATGGCGGGAAGTCTGCTCGGAATGACAGTATTGATCTTTATGATTCTTATTATGAGTGGGATATCGCTATTTCATGTGTATTCCAATATTATGAAACCGCTTAAAGTGTTCACACAAAACCTTCAGCAATATGATGAGGGTGGATATATGCTGAATATGACGGAAGGAAATCTGCTTGAATTAGAGCAGATTGATGGAAAATTCCGTACAATGATCCATCAGATCCGCAAATTGAAGATCACGCTATATGAACGGGAATTAGAGAAACAGAAAATTGAGATGGATTATCTGAAAATGCAGATCCGGCCGCATTTTTATTTGAATTGCCTGAACTTTATTTACAGCATGATCGACTTTGGCGATTATGAACACGCAAGGGCAATGACAAAAATCACTTCGGATTATCTTTCATATATTTTTCGGAATACAACGGACAGAGTTCCGGTTTTAGCGGAATCAAAGCATTGTGAAGATTATTTAAAAATCCTGCTGCTGAGGTATCCGGATAAGTTTACCTATTATATTTAAGTTCATGATGAAGTGGCAGATGCGGAGATATTTCCATTCTTAATACAGGTTTATGTTGAAAATGCTGCAAAACAGGCATTGATGGCAGATGAAAAAATGCTGATCTCAGTTACGGTATATCCTGAGGACAGGGACGATGAAAAATACGTTAATATTTTTATCTCGGATACGGGAAAGGGATTTCCGGACGAAATATTATGTAAACTACAAAATGGACAAAACATTTCTGACAATGGAAAACATATCGGTATTTGGAACTGTATGAGGCGGTTTCAGTATTATTATGGGGATCAGGGAGAGATCCATTTCAGCAATAGTCCATTAGGTGGTGCCGTTGTGGATATTCATGTTCCATATAAAATCGGAAGGAGCGATACACAGGAATGAAATTATTGCTGGTGGATGATGAACGTTATGTGATTGAAAGTATAAAGAAAAATATCTGCTGGGAGCGGACAGGTATTACTGAGATTTATACAGCATTTACAATGAAACAGGCGCAGGAAATTATAACAGCTGTTAAAATGGACATTATTATCAGTGATATTGTGATGCCTGCTGCAACAGGATTTGATCTGGTGCAATGGGTGAGGGAGCAGAATTTCAGGATACAGGTTATTTTTCTGACCAGTTATGCGGAATTTGACTATGCAAGACGTGCGATACAGCTGGAAAGCGTTGAATATCTGCTAAAGCCAATTGATTTTGAAAAACTGGAGGAAGCATTAAAAAAAGCAGAACAGGCAGTGCTTCAGGAAAAACATATCGAAAAACTTACAGAAGCGAGTGAGCAGTGGGAAAAAGACCGGATAATCCTGCAAAAGGATATCTGGAGAAATTTATTGAGCGGTAACATGACACAAAACCAGTTCTGCGAATCTGCAAAAAGGATGGATCTGTATCAGGATGGATTGATATATTTTAAACTGATCTGCTTTTATATGGATCATAAAGCGGAAGAGACACAAAAGTGGGACCCTTCCACCATCGAATTTGTCATGCAAAATGTGTTGACGGAGTTATTTCATTCCTTTTATGCCAGAGTGGACACCGTATTTTGTGAAAACGAATGTCGATACTGGGTGGTTCTGTCAACGGATAAAATGCCGGAAGAAGGAGAAAAAATAAGGGAAAAAGATCTGCTCAATCATTTTGTGCAATGGATGACAGATCATGTACATTCCTATTTTTGGTGTGGAGCGGGAAATTGGAGTGGATTTTCTGAAGTGACTGCACAGGCTGACGATTTGCGGAAGATGCGCGAAAGCAGTCTGTCGGTATGGAACGAGGTTATATATCTGTATGAGTTCCAACCAAGTGGAACAGTCTATAAAAATGCGGAGCTGGATACATGGAAAACCCTTTTGGCAGGGGAGGAAGTGGAAGCAGTCATAGCAAGCATACGCAGTTATCTGGAGACAGTCAGGAAGAATGAGATGATCACGCGGCAGTTTTTGCTGTCATTAAGGACGGATGTTACACAGATGGTGTATGTATGGCTGTCAGAGATGGGGATTTATGCCAATGCACTTTTTTCAGATAAAGAGAGTGAGAATTACATGCTTGGCGCTGTAAATGGATTTAACGAAATGATGGAGTATGTAGAAAATCTGATACGGAAAGCGGTTGGATATAAATTATATATCACAAAAGAAGACTCTGTCGCAGATCAGATATGTACCTATATTGACAGTCATTTCAGGGAAGAGATACACAGAGATGAACTGGCAGAATTAGTCTATTTGAATACAGACTATATGTCTCGGATGTTCAAAAAAGAAAAGGGAGTATCTATAAGCAATTATATATTGCAGAAAAGGGTAGACGAAGCAAAAAAACTTTTATGTGGCAGCAGTCTTCCAATCAATACGGTTTCATTACATATTGGATATAGTAATTTTTCCTATTTTACAAAAATGTTTAAGGAGAATACAGGATTGACACCACTGGAATATAGAAGGAAATTTGGAGAGGAAACACACGTATGACAGAACAGAAATTAACAGAACTTTTGAGAGACATGTCTCTGGAAGAAAAAGTAAATCAGATGAGTCAGGTGACAGGAGGATTTTTTAATGGGGAGATCGTTGTCACAGGTCCTATGGAGGATAAGGGATTTACAGAAGACAATGTAAATCTTGCAGGATCAGTCATCGGATCCATGGGCGCTGAAACCCTGAAAAGTATACAAAAAAACTATATGGAAAAGCATCCGCACCATATTCCATTACTGTTTATGCTAGATGTCATAAATGGTTATAAGACGGTGTTTCCAATTCCGCTTGCGCAGGGAGCTTCCTTTGAACCGGAATTGTCAGAACAGTGTGCATCTGTGGCAGCAAAGGAGGCTTCGGTCAGTGGTCTCCATGTGACATTTGCCCCTATGACAGATCTGGTCAGAGATGCAAGGTGGGGACGTGTCATGGAATCAACAGGAGAAGATCCTTACCTGAACAGTTTGTTCTGTGCAGCAATGGTGCGCGGATTTCAGGGAAACAGCTTAAAAGATAATTATGCAATCGCAGCATGTGTCAAACATTTTGCAGGATATGGTGCACCGACAGCAGGGAGAGATTATAATACGGTAGAACTTTCAGAACATACATTCAGAGAGTTCTATCTGCCATCGTATCAGGCGGGAATAGATGCAGGTGCAGCTCTTGTTATGACATCTTTTAATACAGTTAACGGAATCCCGGCAACCGGAAATAAAAAGTTGATGCGGGACATTTTAAGAGAGCAGATGAAGTTCGATGGTGTACTTATATCAGACTGGGCAGCCATCGAGGAAATCATATACCATGGATATTGTGCAGACAGAGAAGAAGCAGCAATGCGCGCAGTGGAAGCAGGTGTAGATATTGATATGATGACAGGCATTTACTGTGAAAATCTGTGTCAGATGGTCAGGGATGGAAAAATAAGAGAAGAGCTTATAGATGAGGCATGTCTTCGTATTCTGCGGCTTAAAAATAATCTGGGACTCTTTGAGAATCCATATAAAGATGCAGATCAGAAAAAAGAACAGGAATATATTTTATGTGAGGAGCACCGGAAACTGGCTAGGGAAGCTGCAAAGAAATCTTTTGTTTTGTTGAAAAATGAGGAACATATCCTGCCTTTAGATCAACAGAAAAAGATCGCCTTTATTGGTCCGTATGTAGATAACAGAAACCTGTTTGGTGCCTGGTCATTTATCGCAGATGCAAAAGATGTTATGACGCTGCATGAGGCAGTACAGGAACAGTACGTTTCAGAAAACAGTACATTTTGCCAGGGATCACCAATGTTAGGGGCGGATGTATGTCTGGAAGGATTTGGAGAACAGCAGCAGCAATCTTATACGCAGGAGCAGGAGGATCATATGCTGCGTGAGGCAGTACAGGCAGCAAAAGAGGCAGATATTGTTGTACTTGCAATAGGAGAAGACCGTTTACAGTCGGGTGAAGCAACCAGTAACGCAAATATCAGAATCCCTGAGGTACAGGAAGCATTGCTTGATAGAATTGCGGAAGTCAATCAAAATATTGTAGTGGTTTTATTTTCAGGACGCCCGTTAGACATACGTGAAATAAACAAAAAGGCAAAAGCCATCCTTCAGGTGTGGCTGCCTGGAACAGAAGGAGCGAGGGCAATTGCGGACACTTTATTTGGAAAATATAATCCAAGCGGAAAACTGCCGATGAGTTTTCCATACTGTGTAGGACAGGTACCGGTACATTATAATGAATATTCAACAGGACGCCCACATGTAGAAGGCAAAGATAAAGACAGATTCCGCTCGAAATATCTGGATATTCCAAATGAGCCATTGTATCCATTTGGATATGGCCTGAGTTACACAACATTTGAGGTATCAGATATTCATTTAGATCGGACATGGATGGATACATCGGGACAGATTGAAGCGGAGATGACTGTAAAAAATACAGGAAACTGCACGGGAACAGAAACCCTGCAGCTTTATATCCATGATATTGCGGCTTCTGTAGTGCGTCCGGTCAGAGAATTGAAAGATTTTAAGAAGGTTACGCTTTTGCCTGGAGAGGAAAAAAAGGTAGTCTTTACCATAACAGAACAGGAACTGCGTTTTTTGACAGAGGATGGAATCTATGCGAGCGAAGCAGGAGAATTTGAAATATTTATCGGAAAAGATAGTTCGACAGATAATAAAGCTTCCTTTGTATTGAAGAAATAAGGAAGAAGTGAAAAAAGGCTTCCAACCCCTCCGGGCTGGAAGCCTTACCTGTCCATTCTTATTTTGTCTTAGATTTCTTAGCGGCCTTTTCTTCATTCATGGATTTTTTCTCTTTCTGAAGTTCTTTGTTGGCGCTCTCAGCTTTTCTCTTTAACT
>OKUF01000481.1_pt1 | contig 12897 bp, 11 predicted proteins | sample 1606781 | NCBI WGS metagenome assembly OKUF01 (sample SAMEA3882555, study PRJEB24775) | human gut metagenome | biome: human-associated habitat; feature: intestine environment; material: feces | place: Netherlands | collected 2009/2010
CGGACGGGGTTGGTTGGATTGCGGGCCTTGTCCGCGGCCGGGCTGTGCGGCGGATTTGCCGTTGCTGCCCGGCTTGGGGCTGCCTGCCGGCGTACGGGTCACGTCCACTTTCTCTTTACTCAGGCGTTTGCGTTTGTGGCGGTTGCCCGGTGTGAATCCCGATACGTCCATCGTGCCGAGTACCTGCGGGCCCGTGAGGGTCTGCACGGCGGGGCGGAAGATGTTGTCGCTCTTGGGCGCCGCTTCCGGTTCGGGTTTGGCTGCGGAAGCCGTTTCGGAGGCAGGTGCCGCTTCCGTTTTGGGGGCGGCCGGTTGCGGTGCCGGCTGCGGTTTCGGAGCCGCAGCCTCCGGTACGGGCTCTGCCGCCGGTTTGCTTACCGGTTTCGGAGCCGGTTTGGGCTTGGGCGAAAGATCTATTTTGCCCAGAATTTTGGGCTGGGGCAGTTCGTCCTTGACGCTGATGACGTTGCTTTTGATAATTACCTCCTGCTCCTCTTCGCGCGTCTGTTTCTGTGCCTCTTCGAGGGTGATCGTAGCCTGCTTCTGGGAGATTCGCTCCCGGATGCTTTCCCGTTCGTTGCCGGTAATTCGGCTCCCGCCGAATTCCTTCTCCAGAACGGCATAGACGTCCGGTTCCACCAGCGTATTGGGCGAACCGTCGGTTTTTATACCCTTCTTTTGCAGGAAGTCCGTGATGGTATTCAATCCCACCTTGAACTCCTTGGCAACCTGGATAAGTCTTAATTTTCTTTCGTTACTCATATATCGGTTTTAATTTTTGTGCGATGGGACGGATTACTCCTCGAATTCCGCTTTCAGTATCTCGACGACTTTCTGTGCCTGTTCCAGCTCCAGGTCGGCACGGGCGGCGATCTCTTCGACGGGCAGTTCCAGCACGCTCTTGGCCGTGTCGCAGCCGCAGGCTTTCAGGGCGTCGATCACCCAGCCGTCGATCTCGTCGGCAAATTCGGTGAGTGCAACGTCTTCCTCCTCGATTTCGCGGTAAACATCGATATCGTAGCCGGTCAGCATCTTCGAAAGCCGGATGTTCAGGCCGCCCTTGCCGATGGCCAGCGATACCTGGTCGGGCTTGAGATAGACCGAAGCTGTCTTCTTCTCCTCGTCGATGGTGATGCTCGAAATCTTCGCGGGGTTCAGGGCACGCTGGATCATTAACTGCGGGTTGGTCGTGTAGTTTACCACGTCGATATTTTCATTGCGCAGCTCCTTGACGATCGAGTAGATGCGCGATCCCTTCATGCCGACGCAGGCACCGACCGGATCGATGCGTTCGTCGTAGGATTCGACGGCTACCTTGGCACGCTCGCCGGGGATGCGGACGATCTTCTTGAGGGTGATCAGACCGTCGAAAATTTCGGGGACCTCCTGCTCGAAGAGCCGTTCGAGGAACTGGTTGGCCGTGCGCGAAAGGATGATGCGCGGCTGGTTGTTGTTCATCTCGACGCTCTTGACGATCGCCTTGATCGTGTCGCCCTTGCGGTAATAGTCGTTGGGAATCTGCTCGGTCTTGGGCAGGATCAGCTCGTTGCCCTCGTCGTCGAGGATCAGCACCTCTTTCTTCCATACCTGATATACCTCGCCGGTGATGATCTCGCCGACCTTCTCCGAATATTTTTCGTAAAGGTTGGCCTTCTCCAGATCGAGGATGCGCGAAGCGAGATTCTGACGCAGCGACAGCACGGCCCGACGTCCGAACGATTCAAGTTTGATCGGATCGACGTATTCGTCGCCCACTTCGTAGGTCGGATCGATGGCCTTAACCTCCGATACGGCGATTTGCATGTTCGGATTCTCCACCGCGCCGTCCTCCACGACCGTACGGTTTCGCCAGATCTCCAGGTCGCCCTTTTCCGGGTTGATGATCACGTCGAAATTCTCGTCCGTCTCGAACTGCTTCTGAAGCGCGTGGCGGAAAACGTCCTCGAGGACTCCGATCATCGTGGCCTTGTCGATGTTTTTAAGCTCCTTGAACTCTGCGAAATTGCTGATAAGATTAAGATTATCCATTGGTTTTTTATCTTGTTTATTTTTGAATTTCCACTATTTGAAATCGAGGTATTCCTTCGTGTATTTGATCTCTGAGAAAGGGTAGCGGCGCGTAACCCGCACCGTCTGTTTCCGCTTTTTACCCTCTACGGCCTGCTTCTCCTCGTAGGAGAGGGTGAGTCCCTCCTGGTCCGCCTCGTCGAGCGTCGCCAGAATCTTCACGCCGCTTTTGAGCAGCACTTCGACCGGCTTGCCGATCAGTTTGCGGTATTGGCGGAGGTGCTTGAGTTCCGAGCCGATGCCTGCCGAAGCTACCGTGAGGGAGAAATCCTCCGTGTCGCGGTCGAATTCGGCCTCGATCGCGCGGCTCAGCTCCACGCAGGTTTCGATACCTACCGAGGTGTCGCTGTCGATCAGCAGTTCCACTTCGTTGGCGGGCGAACAGGTGCAATCCACTACGAACAGGTCGGTGCCGACGAGTTTGGCATTGGCTATTTCGGTGATTTTCGTACAATCGATCATATTTGCTGATGTTATCAATAAAGTCGTTTTCCGGTGCGGGCAGTTCGTGCAAATCCGGACATCTGTCCTTCCCCGGCGAAAACTTGAAGTTCGTTCAGTCGTTTTTGCGGCCGGCCCGGAGGCGTTCGGCTTTTTGACGAAAATGTAGGAAATCGTCGCTTCCCGTTCGTTTTCATCGTCTTGCGTCCTGCGTTTTCTTCGAACATTGCATCGCAAGGAGCACTATTCGCGCCCGAATCTTGTCCCTGTTGTAGCAGGAGCTGTAATCGGGTACCCGCATGGCCCGCAACTGCCGGTTTCTCCCGACGGAATGGGCATGCGAGGGCATGCGGGTCGAGAAAATCGTGCGGATGATTCGCCGGTCGGGAGCGGTGAATATATCTACGAAATAAGGGGACTTGCTCGTCCCCTTACCTCTCTATACCCGTTTACGCTACAAATATAGCGAATGTTTTCCTATTTTCAAACCTTTGTGTCGAAAAATTATTCGTCTTTTTCGTTGCTCTGAGAGTAGGGCTTGATAATGCCGCGCTGCGATTCGCGGATGAACCGGATGAGTCGGTCGCGTTCGGGACTTTGCGGAATCTGTTTTTCGACCTCCTCACAGCCGTTCAGGTAGTTCAGGCCGCTTTGGAAGAGGATGCGGCAGGCGTCGTGAATTTGTGAGATCGTTTCCGGCGTGAATCCGCGGCGGCTCAGACCGACGCGATTGACGCAGGCGAAACGTACCGGATCGTTGTTGCTGACGGTGATGAAGGGGGGAATGTCCTTGCCCACCAGCGCGCCGCCCTGAATCATCGTATGCTCTCCGATGCGGGTCCACTGATGTACGGCTACGTGGCCGCCGATAACGGCCCAATCGCCGACTTCGACCTCTCCGGCGAGCGATACGCGGTTGGCCATGACGCAGTGACTGCCTACCACGTCGTCGTGGGCGATATGCACGTAAGCCATAATCAGGTTGTGGCTGCCGACGACGGTCTTGCCCCGGGAGGCGGTGCCCCGGCTGATGGTGACGCATTCGCGGATTTCGTTGTAGTCGCCGATTTCTGCCGTCGTTTTTTCACCGACGAACTTCAGGTCCTGCGGGGTGCAGGCGATCGATGCGGCCGTATGGATCTTGCAGCCTTTGCCGATGCGGGCTCCGTCGTGGATCACGGCTCCGGGACCGATCCAACAGTCGTCGCCGATCACTACGTCGCCGGCGATGTAGGCGAAAGGTTCCACCGTTACGTTCTTGCCGAGTTTCGCGTCGGGATGGATGTATGCCTGGTTGCTTATCATGTGCGGTTACTCTTTATTTTTAACGATCTGGGCCATCATCGTGGCTTCGCAGGCGAGCGTTTCGCCGACGAAAGCCTTGCCCTCGACTACGGCTACGCCTCGTCGGATGGGCTCCAGCAGTTGAACTTCGAAGTGAAGGGTATCGCCCGGAACGACCTTGCGCTTGAATTTTACGCCGTCGATCTTCATGAAATAGGTCGAATAGTGTTCCGGATCCGGAATATTGCGCAATACCAGCATTCCGCAGCACTGCGCCATGGCTTCGACGATCAGCACACCCGGCATGACCGGCTCTTCGGGGAAATGTCCCACGAAGAATGGCTCGTTCATCGTGACGTTCTTGATGCCGGCTACCGTCGTGTCGTCGATGTAGAAGATGCGGTCCACCAGCAGGAACGGCGGACGGTGGGGCAGCATCCGCCGTATATCGTTGATGTCATAGACGGGCGGTTTGCGGCAGTCGTATTGGAAACGGGGCTTTTCGCCTTCGCGGCGGATGGTCCGTTTTACCTGTTTCATAAACTCCGTGTTGGCGAAATGGCCGGGACGAGTGGCCCATACGCGGCCCTTGATGCGTTTGCCCAGCAAGGCGAAGTCGCCCAGCAGGTCGAGGAGCTTGTGGCGGGCCAATTCGTTGTTGAAACGGAGCTCCAGGTTGTTCAGGTAGCCGCCCGTGATGCGGATATCCTGTTTGTTGAAAATTTTCTTGAGATGTTCGAGCTGATCGTCCGGGACGGGATTCTCCACGACGACGATCGCGTTGTCCAGGTCGCCGCCCTTGATCAGGTTCATCTTCATCAGAGGTTCCAGATCGTGCAGGAAGACAAAGGTGCGGCAGGGGGCGATCTTCGCGGCGTAATCGTCTTCGGGGTCGAATGTCGCATACTGGTTGCCGATCACCTTGGAGTTGTAGTCCACGTGCAGCGATACGGAAAATTCGTCGTCGGGGTAAAGGATGATGGCCACGCCTTTTTCCGGAATCGTATAGACCATTTTTTCGGTGACGTGGTAGTAGGTGCGTTCGGCTTCCTGAGGTTGCAGGCCGGTTTCGACGATCGTTTTCGCATATTCTTTGGCCGAACCGTCCATGATCGGAGTTTCACCGGCATCGACATCGATCGTGGCGTTGTCCACGCCCAGGGTCCAGAGGGCCGACATGATATGTTCGATGGTCGCAACGCGTGCGCCATCCTTTTCGATGGTCGTGCCCCGCGAGGTATCCGTGACATAGTCGCATAGGGCCGGAATTTCGGGTTTGCCTTCCAGGTCGATGCGGCGGAAAACGATGCCGCTGTTCTCCGGGGCGGGATGTACCGTCATCGTCACTTTGACGCCGGTGTGGAGGCCTGTACCTGAAAACGAGATCGGGGCTTTGAGGGTTTGTTGTTTGGCAGCCATAATCTGAATTTATTCAAATCGCAACATACATTCCCGCTGACTGCCGGGTCCCGACGTGTGTGGGGCCGACCGTCATTTTCGGAAATGTTTATCGCATTATTTGCGCGCAAATATAGGAAATATTATTCAAAAATCGTATTTTTGCCTAAATTATTGATAAACCGAAATTCCGTGGCATCACCCGACAGAACTCCTCGTCCTCCGAAATTGCAGCTTCCCTTCGAGCAGAAAAAAAACGATGCGGGAGAATGGGCTTACGACCATCGGATCGGATTGTGTGTCACGTTGATTGCCTATTTGGTGCTTGCGATCGCCTTTATGGTGGGAAAAATCGTCGTGGGGGCCAAACCTTCCGTGCAAGGCATAATCATTGATACGAAAACTTTAGCGGAGCTCGAGGCGGAGAAGATGCGTCTTGAACAGGAGGTACGGGCTCGCCAACAGGCGCAGGAAGGCGGCGATTGGCGGGATGTGCGCAACCAGTATTCCAACGAGAATGCGCTCGAGCGTGGCTCGATGTCCTCGTCGCTGAAAGAATCCGCCGAAGCGGTCGGCGAACGGATGCAGGCCAACCGGGACGCTTACGAGCAGGGATTGGCCGAGGAGCGTGCGATTCGGGAGCGTATGGGGCGCAGCGGCAAGGACGATCGGACACAGGACAGTCGGGCCAGGGGACGGGTCACGGTTTCCTTTTCGCTGACCGATCCCGTGCGGACGCGCCGTTATCTGGAGGTGCCGGCCTATCAGTGCGAGGGAGGCGGCGAAGTGGTCGTCGGTATTACGGTCAATCCTTCGGGAGAGGTCGTTGCTGCAAAAGTGGCCTCCGGAGGCGATGACTGTATGCGGGAGGCTGCGCTGGAAGCTGCACGTAACTCGCTTTTCAATATCGATGATTCGGCGCCTGCCCGACAGTCGGGAACGATTACTTACCTATTCATTCCTCAATAGGGTGCGGTGCCTGTCAGCGATTGTACGCGACAGGCATTTTTTGTAAATTTATATAAGGATTTCCTATGCATAATATCATTACGACCGAAAACATTCTGTTGATCGGAGCCTTGCTTCTTTTCGTCGCGGTAATGGCCGGCAAGGCGGCCTATCGTTTCGGCGCCCCGGCCTTGCTCTTTTTTCTGGGGGTCGGTATGCTGTTCGGCATCAATTTCATTTCGTTCCATTCCGTCGAAGCGACCCAGTTCGTAGGTATGATCGCTCTTTGTATCATCCTTTTCACGGGCGGTATGGATACCAAGTTTTCGGAAATACGACCGGTGATCGGACCGGGTATCGTACTGGCGACCGCCGGAGTCGTCATGACGGCGGTGATCGTAGCGGGTTTCGTCACGCTCATTGCCCCATGGGTCGGGCTGGCCGTATCGTTTCCTGCGGCGCTGCTGCTGGCCGCGACGATGTCTTCGACGGATTCGGCTTCGGTTTTCTCCATCCTGCGAAGCAAGAAACAGGGGTTGAACGAGAACCTGCGCCCTCTGCTGGAGCTGGAGAGCGGTTCGAACGACCCGATGGCGTACGTGCTGACCATTGTGCTGATCGGCGTATTGTCCGGCGGCGCAGAAGCCGTGAGCGTACCGATGAGTATCGTAAAGTTCGTCATTCAGATGGTGCTCGGCGGTCTGATGGGCTACGCTATCGGCCGGATCGGTGTATGGACAATCAATCGGATCAATTTGAGCAATCATTCGCTCTATCCGGTGCTTTTGCTCGCTTTCGTTTTCTTTACCTTCTCGTTTACCGACCTGATTGGCGGGAACGGATACTTGGCTGTTTACCTGGCAGGATTGGTGTTGGGTAATAACCAGTTGACGCAGAAACGTTCGCTGACGATCTTCTTCGACGGCTTCACCTGGCTGGTACAGATCGTGATGTTTCTTACGCTGGGTCTTCTCGTCAACCTCGACGAACTCTTGCAGCCCGACGTGCTGATGCTGGGCTGTCTGGTAGGAGCCTTCATGATGTTCATTGCGCGTCCCGTCACGGTGTTCGCCTGTATGGCTCCTTTCCGCAAGTTTACGACCAAAGCCCGTCTTTATGTTTCCTGGGTCGGTCTGCGCGGTGCTGTGCCAATTATTTTTGCGACCTATCCTTTGCTGGCCGGTACGGAGGGAGCGCGGTTGTTGTTCAATGTGGTTTTTCTGGTGACGATTCTTTCGCTGCTGGTGCAGGGTACGACCGTAAGTTGGATGGCGAATCTGCTCGGGCTTGGGTATGCCGAAAAGAGTCCTGCCTTCGGGGTCGATGTCCACGAAGATATTCCGTCGATATTTACCGAGGTCCTTGTCAATGAATCGATGCTTCAGGGGGGCGCTACGCTCAAGGAGATCAACCTGCCGGAGAATACGCTGGTGATGATGGTCTATCGTGACGGAGATTATTTCGTTCCACAGGGCAATACCGAACTGAAGGTCGGTGACAAGCTCTTGGTTATTTCAGACCGGGGCGAGGAGCTGGAGTCCACCTATAAGGATATGGGAGTCGATGAAGTGCTGAAACTTTGAGATATTTCCTGCAGATCGGTTCTCTCTGTTATCGAAACAAAAAAGCTGTCGTTTTCGACAGCTTTTTTGTTTCGAATATATCTTGAAGATTAGATCTCCCAAGTAGCGCCCGAGTGGAGCAGGTCGTCCACGCAGTGGATCTTGCTCTGGGCTTTCACCTCTTCCACCTGCTTTTCAACGGCCTGATCGTAAACGATTTCGTCCTCGACCGAACGGATTACACCGAGTGCGACCGGATAGTCGGGATATTTCATTGCGGCCAGCATCGAGTGCAGCGTCGTGTCTTTGGTGTGGGCGTCGTGCGTCAGGATCTTGTCCAGCGTATAGCCGTCCTGTCCGACCGTTACGACTTTCAGGCGCATATCCTCGAACACCAGACCTTTTTCGTTGTTGGCGCCGAAGAGCATCTTCTCGCCGTGGCGCAGCGTGATGGTGTGCTCCTGGCGGGTAGCCTTGTCTCCGGCGAAAGCCGCATGGGTCTTGTCGTTGAAGATCACGCAGTTTTGCAGAACTTCGGTGACCGACATACCCTGATGTTTCGCCGCTGCGATCAGACACTCTTTGGTCAGATTCACCTCCATGTCGATCGAACGGGCGAAGAAGGTGCCTTTCGCGCCGATCACCAGTTCGCCGGGGTTGAACGGCTTTTCGACCGTACCGTAGGGCGAGGTCTTGGTGATTTTGCCCAGCTTCGAGGTCGGCGAGTACTGACCTTTGGTCAGACCGTAGATCTCGTTGTTGAACAGGATCGCGTTGAGGTTGATGTTGCGGCGGATCGCGTGGATGAAGTGGTTGCCGCCGATGGCCAGCGAGTCGCCGTCGCCCGAGGTAACCCAAACGTTCAGACGCGGATTCGCAGTCTTCACACCCGTAGCGATGGCATTGGCGCGTCCGTGTACGGAGTGGAAGCCGAAGGTCTTCATATAGTAAATGAAGCGCGACGAGCAGCCGATGCCCGAGATGAACGTGAAGAGGTTGTGCGGCGTATCGGTCTGGTCGGCAATTTCGGGCAGGGCCCGCTGTACGGCATTCAGAATTGCGTGGTCACCGCAGCCGGGACACCATCTTACTTCCTGGTCGCTTTTGAAGTCTGCCGGAGTATATTTGTAATCTGCCATGGCTTTATTTCAGTAAAGAGTGAAACTTGTTCGTGAGCTCGGTCACCGTGAACGGCTGGCCTTCGCACTTGTTGTACTGTTCGTAGTCGAATTGCTGCAATTTGCCGCGCAGGTAGTTGGCGAACTGTCCTTCGTTGAGCTCGCAAACCACGATCTTCTTGAAGCGCTTGAAGATGTCGGCGACGCCGTGCGGCAGCGGGTTGATGTAGTTGAAGTGGCAGAGCGAAACTTTCTTGCCTTCGGCACGCATTTTATCGACGGCATTCTGCAGGTGTCCGCGTGTACCGCCCCAACCTACTACGAGCAGATCGCCTTCCGGGTCGCCGTAAACCGTCTGGTGCGGGATGTAGTCGGCGATCTTGGCGATTTTCGCGGCACGCAGGTTCGTCATTTCCTGGTGATTCTGTGGGTCGATCGAGATACTGCCTTTCAGCTTGTCTTTCTCCAGTCCGCCTACACGGTGCTCCAGACCTGCTTTGCCGGGGAATGCCCAACTGCGTGCCAGCTTCTCGTTGCGGGCGTAGGGCATGAAAGGGCCTCCGTCCTCGGTTTTGTCGATGATCGGCGGGTTGATGGTCGGGTAATCCTTCATCGAAGGGATCTTCCACGGTTCGGAACCGTTGGCGATGAATCCGTCCGAGAGAAGCACTACCGGCGTCATGTGCTCCATGGCGATACGACCGGCCTCGAATGCGTAGTGGAAGCAGTCGCTCGGCATCGAGGCGGCGATGACCGCTACCGGGCTTTCTCCGTTGCGGCCGTAGAGGGCCTGCTGAAGGTCGCTCTGCTCGGTCTTGGTCGGAAGACCCGTCGAGGGGCCGCCGCGCTGTACGTCCACGACTACCAGCGGAAGCTCGGTCATCACGGCCAGACCCAATGCCTCGCTCTTGAGCGAAAGACCGGGACCCGACGTGGTCGTCACGGCGAAGTTACCGGCGAACGAAGCACCGATGGCCGTACAGATACCCGCGATTTCGTCTTCGGCCTGTACGGTTTTCACACCGAGGTCCTTACGTTTGGCGAGTTCCTCGAGAATGACGGTAGCCGGAGTGATGGGGTACGAACCGCAGAAGAGGGGCAGACCGCTCTTCTCGGATGCGGCGCAAAGACCCCATGCCGTTGCGACGTTACCGCTGATCGACCGGTAAGTGCCTTTCTCCATCTGGCCCGATGCGACGGTATATGTATTGGCGAACTGATGCGTGTTGGCGGCATAGTTGTAACCGGCGTCGATAGCGCGTTTGTTGGCTTCGGCTATAGCCGGATTTTTCTTCGCAAATTTTGAATCGAGGTAGTGTTTCGCATGATCCTCTGGACGGTTGTAGAGGTAGAAGCAGATACCCAGTGCGAACATGTTTTTGCACTTGACCATCGCTTTGTTGTCCAGACCGGAATCCGCCAAAGCCGCCTTGGTCATCTCCGTAATGTTCGGAACGACTACGTTGAAATCTTCCAGGTTCAGCTCCCGGATCGGGTCGAGCGTTGCGAAACCCGCTTTCCGAAGGTGCTCTTCGGTAATGGAGTCCTCGTCGAGGATTACCGTTGCACCCGGCTTGAGCCATTTGCGGTTCGCCTTCAGTGCCGCAGGGTTCATTGCGATCAGTACGTCGCAGAAGTCGCCCGGGTTGAGCTGTCTTTTGGCTCCGAAGTGCACCTGGAATCCGGATACACCCGCTACGGTACCTTGCGGGGCGCGGATTTCGGCGGGATAGTCGGGGAATGTCGAGATTCCGTTGCCGAGCAAGGCTGAAGTGTCGGAAAAGAGCGTGCCAGTAAGCTGCATGCCGTCACCGGAGTCGCCCGAAAAGCGGATCACGACATCTTGCAGCTCTTGTACCTTGTTTTCATTCATTGCTGTATGTGAATTAGTAATATAATAAGGTTGCTTTATTGGGTCGTTTTCTGTGTCCGGCACGGTTTCGATCGATTCGACCCTGCCTTCCTTTGTCGAAAACATTATAATATAATGCCACAAATATAGGAAATATATTCCGGATAAAACTCACAAATCGTAATTAAAAAAATATTATTTGGTTAAAACTTTGCTTTTTTTGTGCTTTTTGTAATTATAAATAGGAAGAAATCCCGGCTGCGGGCATCGCAACCGGAACATTTGGAACGCTGCACCGAAATCCGGTTTCGGGTACGGCCCGTAACGGCTCGCGCGATTTCGTGCTACCGGATCGAATTCATCCGGATACTGGCCTTGACCAGGGCGAGGGCCCGGATGCGGTCCACGGCCACCTCTTTGTCGGCGTGATGGGGGTTCTGACTGACGAGTTTCACGTACCCTTCCCGCTCGGATTTTTGGATGTATTTGACCGTGATGTACTCTTCGCCGTCGATGTCGATCGAGAGCAGGTACATGTCGCCCCAGAAGATGTCGCCGATATCCTTGAGCTGTTTGTAAAGTACGATATAGATGGCACCGTCGCACTTGGGCAGGTTGGGGATGTGGATGAAATTGACGGGCCGCGTCTGCGCGTGATCGGCGAAGAGCGGCACCAGGCCCGCCGTCCCTTCTATGGAGTAGAGGGGGACGCTTTGCAGCGGCAGCGTGTTGTCCGTGCGGTGCATGTAGGCGGTCAGATCGGGTTCGGCATTGAACATTTCCCCTTCTCCGCTGTCGAGCCAGTCCGGATTGACATTCAATTCTTGAACCAGGATGTTCTTGTTCCGGGACGAGAGCGCCGCCTTGCCCGTTTCGATCATCGAAAGGGCGGCCTTTCCGATGCCTAATCGTTGAGCTAACTGCTCTTGTGTCAGACCTATTGTCTTTCTCAATAGTTTTAAGCGATCCCCCGTCATATCGTATCAAAATTTTTTATGGTAAATATTTTGATTCTCTTGTATTAAATTCAAAAATTGAACTTATCTTTGTCTTGCAAAGTTAAACGATTTATTTTGTTTATGCAAAATTTTTATTGAACTAAATTCTTTTACGATGACCTATCCAATTATTCCGGAGTTATACGGTATCGTCGCTCGCAAGCTGTTGGATGAAATCGGGGAGAAGAGTTTCTATTCCGGTTCGTTTTCATTCGACTACGGTTCGAAAGAGTGTCGTTTCGTCGCCTCGATCGTAATCTATCGTTCGAAGGAGTGTCTGCCCGAAGGCGACGCCGATCGAATCGACGACCTGGTTCCCGTCTGGTGGGAATTCCATACATCCGACCAAGCGGGGGAACGCCCCAACGATTTCTCCTTTTCCGAGCTTAAGGAGTACCTCTTCTGATTCGACTCCGCAAGATCGCACATCCCATCCGGAGCGGCGCCTCCTGCGGTCTTTTTCCGAACACATTGTTCTTGGTTTTCGATACCCGCTGCAACGGGCGGTTCCGTTTTTCCGTTGTCGTTCGAAAAGTTGAACGCTGTTCTGCGATTGTCGGATGCGGCGATTCTGGAATCCGGCCGACCCGTGCGTATCGAAACCCTCCGCCTCCCTTCGGCAGCGCCGTGCCACCGGGCGGAGCTTAAAAACTACTGACCTATGAATATAGATGTATTGAAGGACTTGTCCCCCGCAGAACCGGCTTCTGCGGGGGATTTGCCTCCGTTCGGCCTGTTTGCCGCCGGAGTCTATCCCTTTCTGGAGTTCCGGTGGTTTCACGAGGCCTACTACCGCGTACTGGAGGCATTCGCCGCCGGGCGCGTCCGCCGGCTTATCGTCACCATGCCGCCCCAGCATGGCAAGAGCGTCGGGGCTTCGACCCTGCTGCCCGCCTACCTGTTGGGGCGCAATCCCGATCTGCGGATCGCCATCGCCTCCTATTCGGCTTCGTTGGCTTCGAAGTTCAACCGGCGCGTGCAGCGTATCATCGATTCGCCCGAATATGCGGCCTTTTTCCCGGAAACGACCATCAAGCGGGGAGCCAGGCCTCCGGAGTACCTGCGTACGGCTGATGAGGTGGAGATCATCGGTCACCGGGGCGGCCTGCTCTCTGTCGGCCGCGAGGGGGCGCTCACGGGCAACCGTGTGGACTGATTCATTCTCTACGACCTTTACAGAAAATAATCAAAATTGTCGCAAACTAACTAATGAACGAAAAAATTTGCCT
>OKUF01000482.1_pt1 | contig 12869 bp, 14 predicted proteins | sample 1606781 | NCBI WGS metagenome assembly OKUF01 (sample SAMEA3882555, study PRJEB24775) | human gut metagenome | biome: human-associated habitat; feature: intestine environment; material: feces | place: Netherlands | collected 2009/2010
ATCAGGAACATACAAAGATGGTACATTTGTTGGTACAGCCGCTGGATATCATGGTACTGTAAAAGTTTCTGTGACGATCAAAAAGAATAAGATCAAATCAATTAAAATTTTGGAAAATCATGATGATGCAGCGTATTTTAACCGTGCAAAAGGTATTTTACTTCCATTGATGGTTAAGAAACAGAGTACAAATGTAGATGCAGTCAGCGGGGCTACATTTAGTTCCAATGGAATTATCAAAGCGGTACGAAATGCATTAAGCAAAGCAGCGGTTAATAAATCGTCTAGTGACAGCAGTTCTACATCTACGACAAAGGATACAACGAAGAAAGATACAACAGAGAAAGTATCAGGAACATACAAAGATGGTGTTTACGAAGGAACTGGAACAGGATTCAGAGGAAAGATCACTGTCAGTGTCCGCATTAAGAAGAGCAAGATCGTAGAGATTAAACTTGTTAAAAATGAAAAAGATGATGCGGCATATTTTGAACGTGCATGGTCCGAAGTTCCATTTAGTATTATTGCAATGCAGAGTGCAGATACAGATAAAGTTGATGCAGTTAGTGGTGCTACATATAGCTCAAAAGGTATCATGGCAGCAGTCAGAGATGCGTTAAAGAAAGCATTGGCGAAAAAAGATACGGAAACTACAGTAGAAACAAATAATACGAACAATAGTACAAATGATAATAATACGAATACTGATAATTCATCTGAGGATAATACAACAACTGTACCAACAACACCGACAGATCAAACGTATACAGGAAGTGCAGTATGTGAGCCAGATGAAGATGGAGATTTTGACGCATATGATCTTACTTTAGAAGTTGTAGTTTCATCTGATGGAAAAGTAAAAGGAATCCAAAATATAAAATGGTCAGATAAAAGCATGCAATCATGGTATAAGGATGCGGAAAAAAAGATAGTTCCTCAATTGATCGCAAATGGTTTGGATACTTCAAAAAATTATGACGTGGTAACAGGAGCAACATGTTCAAGCAATGCATTGATCAATGCATACAAGAACGCAATTTCAAAGATAAACCAATAGGTAGAGGAACAAAAAAGAGATATGAAACAATTAAAAAAATACAAGCATTTCTTAATGAGACTTCTAAACCTTGTGCTGATCGTTGGAGTGTGTTTTGCATATCATAATATTGCAACGATCCGGGCAGAAAAAGAAGCGAAGATCGCAGCTGAGAACAGTGGTTCGGGTTCATGGAAGGACGGAACTTATGAAGGCAGCGGTCAGGGATTTGGAGGTCAGATCGTTGTGAGTGTGACCATAAAAAATGGTTCCATCGATGACATTCAGATCAAAGAAGCGAAAAATGAAGACAGTGCATATTTTAATAATGCAAAAAAAATCATAGATACAATGAAACAAAAGCAGACAGCCGATGTTGATGTAGCCAGCGGAGCGACGTACAGTTCGAAAGGTATCATTGCAGCTGTACAAAATGCTTTGAAGGAGGCATCATAATGAACCTTAGACAAAAGAGAGACTTAAGACGCCTCACCCGGCAGATCATTCAGATCATCTTTTTCCTATGGATGCCGGCATTATACACATCAGCATTTTCTGGTGTAAGGTATGTGATCGAACAGATCAGGGCAGGCAAGCCGATCGAGCAGAATGCATTTCTTGTAATGCTGATCGCATTATGTGGATTTACCATTTTGTTTGGCAGATTCTTCTGTGGATATGCCTGCGCATTTGGAACCTTGGGAGATGGAATGTATGCCTTATCCCAATGGGTTCAGAAAAAAGTAAAAAAGAAGCTTCCGTGGGTATCAGAAGAAACAGGACGGAAACTTCAAAAAATGAAATATATAGTGTTATTAGTCTTAATGCTGATTTATGTATTAGGATTTACGAAAAAGTTTCATGGAACTAGTCCGTGGGAAGTATTTTCTATGTTGTATACAGGCAAGATTCCAGATGCTGCATATTTGGCAGGTTGGATCATTTTTGTACTGATACTGGTAGGTATGTGCCTTAAAGAAAGATTTTTCTGCCAATATCTATGTCCAATGGGAGCAATCTTTGCATGGTTACCGACATTGCCGTTTTCCGTACTCGACAGAGACCGAAGCAACTGCATTCCAAAGTGCCGTGCATGTGAGATCAAGTGCCCTGTAGATTATCAGATCAAAAGGGACCAGAAGAATGCTGGGGAATGTATCCACTGTATGCAATGTATGGATGTGTGCCCGAAACAAAACATTCATCTGAGTTCAGGTAAGAAATTAAAAGGTAACGAAATCGTTATCATTCTCCTGAAGCTTGTATTATTTATTGGAGTCTGTATTTTTGCACAAAGTTTGTAAGACAATTGACGGAATAAGAAGGTGTCCAATCCCTTATAAAGGCACCTTTTTTAAAAAACAACAGTTAGTAGAAACTAACTTAATGTGAAAAATTCTCAATTATGGTCAGAACATGCAAAAATCAAGATAAATATACAAAGATATTTCAGTACTTATACCTTTGTATGAAGCTATTAATTTTTATAACTTGAAGGAGGTTCACATGAGAAAAGGAATGTGGAAAAAAGGTTTAACAGTAGCTATGGCTGCTGCAATGTTGGCCGGACCTGTAAGCGTGCCAGCAGTATTTAATAATGGTGTATCTGTTGTTAAAGCAGATGAAACGAATAAGGGACAAGATGTCTATGTGTTGATGAATATCCCATATGCTGATTTTTATAAGGAAGAATTAAGTAAAAATGATGTAAAAGTAGATGCGACAACTTCGGCAACAATGGCAAAAACAAGAAGTACATTAGCCAATGGATCTTATCATGCAGACAATACTGGAGAGCATATTTCAGGAATCACTTATCCTGTAAAGATCAAAGCAGGAACAGATCTGTCTAATTTAAAACAAATTACAGACGCTTCTAAAGTTTCAATTACAGTAAATATGAAAGGAAAAGAAACAACAACAGAATATAAAGGCAAAGATGCTTTATTTGAAAGTGCAGATTATTCATATTATGAATTAGGTACAACAGCACCAGCGTACTATAAAGAATTAACTGTAAATGAAAATGGATCTTATTCTTTTGGCAAGACTACAGCAACTGAAAAAACAGTAGAAGGTGCAGCAATTGAGAAGTTTAAGACATCATCTAAGTATGGAGATTATCAATTAAATTTAAACTTTGATAAGGTTGCGGATAGTGATCAGATCAGTGGGAATACGAAAGTTCTTGCAGCAGTGATCACAACAACTGATGGAACACAATATGGATTAAGACATGTAGAAAATATCTGGAAAGGGACAGAATTTGCATGGGGAACAGGATTTACAACACAGTCTCATGGTTGCCCAATTTCTGGAGAACATTATGCATCTATGATGGGAAAAACAATTGATGCAGTAACATATTATACAGAAAATGGTGTAGTGAAATATGATATTGATGATACATATGTACCATATAAGTTTGATACAAGTGCATTTAAAGTTGAAAATGCAGATGTAACTTCAGGAAGTGCAAAAGTAACTGTGCCAACATTACCAAAAGCGTATGATGCAGAATATGCAGTAGAAGGGTTAACAAACGTCAGTGTTGAAAATGGAACATTAAAATATAATGCAACAGGTGTGAAACCAGGACAGTATACATTAAATGTAACAGATAAAAGCTCAAAATATGTACCATTTAGCACAAGTTTTACCTTAACTACAGATAATGTTGTGGCAGTATATAACAATAATGTTAAAGCACCTGCATTAGTAGCAGCAAAAGATGTACAGGCAGATGATTTTGCAAACTTTGTAAAAAATATTCAGAAAGTTTCTGTGAACGGAAAAGAGTATGCAGCATCAGGAAAAGGAGCTGTAAAATTGATCAATGCAGATGGAACATTGGTGACAACAGCAGATGCATTAAAAGCAGAAGGTACATATAACATTGTTGTAACAGCGACTGGATATAATAAAACATTAGAATTTACATATACAAACAAGTCAGATACAACAGCAACAAAGCCATCAGATGCTACAACAGCAACAAAGCCGGCAGCTACAACAACAGCAACAAAACCAGCTGTAAAACCAGTCAAAAAAGTAACAGTTAAGAAACAGACAGCAAAAGTAAAAGCAGGAAAGAAAAAATTAACAGTTACATGGAAGAAAGACAAAAACGTATCTGGATACCAGATCAAGATCGCAACTAAGAAAAACTTCAAAGGTGCAAAGACATACACAGTAAAATCTTACAAGACATATAAGAAAGTCATCAAGAAGTTAAAAGCAAAGAAAAAATATTTTGTAAAAGTACGTGCATACAAAACAGTAGGAAAATCTAAAGTTTACGGTGCATACAGTGCAGTAAGATCTTGCAAAGTGAAATAATGAAAAAATAAATAGTAGCGTATAGTTTTTTCTGAAAAATAAAAACACGAGATTGCCATAGAAGGTGGCAGTCTCGTGTTTTGTTGTTATCTAATCATAAAGTTTTTAAAATATCTAAATCCAAATCATATTTATGAGGTATATCAGATCGTAATAGTGTTTTGATGGAATCTTTCTTCAAACGATTATTAATCGTAACATAAGATTTATCAAGCATTTCAGCCATTTCTCTGGCAGACAATGGTTCCAGACCAAATAAAGAATTCTGTAATAGTAAATGAAGAATTCCGTAATCCGTTTTATCTTTAAAATTAGATAATAATATTTGCTCGAAATAATGCAAACGTTCTATTTTGTCTTCCAGAGAATCGATTAATGCTTCAATGGATGCAAGAATAATTTCTAGAAAATTTGTAATAAAACCAGTCAGGTCACCACGATTATCAGTATCATTTGTATAATCAAAACTTTTATAATATTTGGAAATATTTTGTTTTATTGTTTTTGCTAAATGATAGCTGATCAGAGGCTCTAATTCCTTGGATAAAAGATAACTGCTGATAAAACGATTTGTTCTTCCGTTTCCATCATAAAATGGATGGATATATCCAAATAGATAATGAAAGACGGAGATTCGAATCAAAGGAGGAATGGATTTATTATGCAATATAAATAAAGCTTTTTCCATACAGGCAATAATTTCGGTTTCTCCAGATATTCCACGGTGAATTTCTTTCATATGTGGACTGTAAACGGAAACAGATTTTCTTCGAAAAAAAATTCCATCTGGAAGATTCAAAGGATCATTATTTTTAATTTCTTCACTCACTAATTCATTGTAAATATTTCGAATGTCAGAACAATTATGAATTGAAATTTTTTCAGAATTTTTTAGTAAATTATATTTTTGAACTAATCCATAAAGACGCATATTTTTTTTTGTGATCGATTGTGTATTTAATATATCTTGGATCTCACGTCGAGTACTATTTACGCCTTCAATTTCATTTGTAAGTTTTACTTCATCTACAAGACAAGTTTGAGTATATTGCTCCAGAGCAATCTGAGGGAGTTTTGATTTTAAATAGATTAAAGTCTGGGTAAGTTTATAGATTCTTGATGTTAAATTTAAAATTTCGGTAGTTGGGAGTGAAAAGCATGGAAAACCATGAATTTCAAAATCATAATGTAATACCAGTTCATTTTTATATCGGGAAGAATAGATAGATTCAAATTGATTTCGGTTTGTATATCGATATTTTTTTAAAATGTGATAATCCATAGTTGTCCTCCTTAAAAAATATAAAGTGAATTTTAATAATAATAGAAGTATAACATAAAAAATTAAAAAACGAGAGAAATTTTTAATTTCTCTCGTTTTTTATGAGCAATTAATAAAATCATCGTTTCTTTTTTCGAGAAGCTAATTGATTTGCCAGATTCACGATCGTCTCGATCGGATTTGCAAGTTTACTATGATTCATAGCTTCAATATATTTATCACGATCTTCATAAACGCTGTTAACAGCATTCAATAAAGTTTCGCTTGTAACATCTTTCTCCTGAAGCACATAGCTGTATCCCTGATTCTCAAAAGATTCGGCATTTAGGATCTGATCTCCACGGCTGGCTTCTAATCCAAGAGGAATCAGGATATTTGGCTTTCTAAGTGCAAGAAGCTCACAGATCGCATTTGCTCCAGCACGGGACACAACAACATTTGCACATGCAAAATAATGTTTTAATTCATCTTTGACATATTCAAACTGTTTGTAACCTTCTCTGCCCTCAAGGCTTTCATCTAAGTTATTACGTCCACACAGATGAATGATCTGGTATTTTTCAAGTAACGCATCAATGTTACTGCGGATCGCATTGTTGATCGCAACAGATCCAAGACTTCCACCAATAACAAGAAGTACAGGTTTTTCTTCTGTAAATCCACACAGACGAAGTCCTTCTTCACATTTTCCTGTAAATAATTCTTCACGGATCGGAGAACCTGTTAGTACAGCTTTTCCTTCAGGGAGAAGTTTTACTGTCTCAGGGAAGTTGCAGCATACTTTACTTGCACTAGGAATACTTAACTTGTTTGCTAATCCTGGAGTCATATCAGATTCATGAATGATCACGGGAATATGGAGCTGTTTGGCAGCAATCACAACAGGCACAGTGACAAAGCCACCTTTGGAAAATACGACGTCTGGACGAAGTTTCTTTAAGATCTTCTTTGCTTCAAAAAATCCTTTGATAACTCTGAATGGATCAGAGAAGTTTTTGATATCAAAATAGCGGCGAAGCTTTCCAGAAGAAATTCCATAGTAAGTAACACCGATATCTTCGATCAGTTTCTTTTCCATACCTTCGTAAGAACCAATATAATAAATATTATATCCTTCATCGATCAGTTTCGGTACAAGTGCCATATTTGGTGTAACATGTCCGGCAGTTCCTCCACCGGTTAATACGATTCGTTTCATGATCTTTTCACCCCGATTAATTATTTTCTTTGTACGCGATCAGTGCTTTAGAAAGCTGGTCTGGACAAGAAGTTCCACGGAAACCACACTGAATTCCAGATAATTTGTCGATAACTTCATCAATAGGCAGTCCCTTTGCTAATGCAGCGACACCAGTTGTATTTCCCTGACATCCACCAACAAAATGGATATCTGTTAAGATTCCGTTTTCTACCTCAAATTCAATTTCACTGGAACAAGTTCCTTTTGTTTTATATACCATAATTCTATTATCCTCCTGTAAATATATTTCAAAAATTAAGTATCTGGTAAAATGCCTAGATACACAACAAATTATAGTGCAAGAGAGAGTGTATTTCAAGAGATTCTTATTTGACATAAATTATGATTTCTCGTAAACTGAAATCAACATAAAAGAAAAGGAGATAACATATGATTGGTATCATTGGAGCCATGGAAGAAGAAGTCAGTCAGCTGATCGAAGCTATGGAAGAAAAAGAAAAAGTAACCTGTGCAGGTATGGATTTTTATTGTGGAAAGTTAAAAGATAAAGAAGTTGTGATCGTGCAGAGTGGGATTGGTAAGGTAAATATGGCATTATGCACACAAATTCTTGCAGATCGTTTTGATGTAAAAGCTGTGATCAATACAGGTGTTGCAGGTGGACTATATAAAGACATTGAGATCGGGGACATTGTAATCTCCAAAGATGCAGTTCAGCATGATGTAGATGCAACTGTTTTTGGATATAAAGTTGGGGAAATCCCTAGAATGGATACTTCTTATTTTGAGGCAGATAAAGATCTGATCGAACTTGCCAAGAAGACATGTGACGAAGTGAATCCAGATATCCACAGCTATGTTGGAAGAGTAGTCAGTGGTGATCAGTTTATTTCAGATAATGAGAAGAAACATTATCTGATCAATGAATTTGATGGATACTGTGCAGAGATGGAAGGTGCAGCGATGGCACAGGCAGCACATTTAAATCAGATTCCATTTATCATTCTTCGTGCGATCTCTGATAAAGCAGATCAGGAAGCAGCAGGAAGTTACGAAGAATTTGAAAAAGCGGCAATAAAACACATTGTTCGTCTGGTTCTTGGAATATTAGACAGAATGTAGTCTAACTTTGTAGGACGGTTTCTCTTAAGTTTCGATAGATATCCTTTTATAATCATAAGTAACATATATATGATGAAAAGGAGTGGTATCTATGGAAATGTTAAGGGAAACTTTTTTTATGAAAGGATTTATAACAGCAATGGTGATCGCAGTTCTTACTAAGGTCATAGTTTGGGCAAATTATCATAGATTGTTAGTATCTTCAGAAGAAATGGAGAGACCAAAACGGTATTGGATCGGTACATTAAAAAAGAAAATAGAAAACTATTATAATCTGCAAACAAAAGTGAATAATATCAGCTGTATTGTGGATAAATATTTTGAAGCGGACAAGATATTGGGGATAAATTCATTTTTCCTGGAACAGATTCCAGGGTTTTGTGCAATTATCTGTGTAGGTCTTGGATGTCTGGGCGCTATTCGTGGAATAGCAATGAATGCAGATATTAATTTCTGGGGAAGAAATTTGATCATTGGAGTTGTATGTGGAATTTCCATCTTTATGATGGATTATTTAACAAAAATGGATCAGATGAAGAGGAAAATAAAAATTAATCTGATCAACTATTTGGAAAATATATTACCAAATCGAATGTTGAATTATACAAAAAAACAAAATTATAAAGAAAATTTAGAAAATAAGAAAAAAGAAGAGATAAAAAAAGAAAAGAAACAGGTAGCGAATATCGAAGAGCATTGGGGAGAGATTGCAAGTTCCAGAGAATGTCAGCTGACAGATGAAGATCTGCAAATATTAAAAGATTTTATAAAAGACTTATAAAGTGAGAAATTGGATAATACATATAAGAAAAAGGGGTTGTGTGGGTGCTTTTATGAAATATCGAAGGATTTTTCAGATGATCTTAGTTTGTATAACAGGAATATTACTTAGTGGATGCAGGGGACAAATCGAAGAGCAGAAAAAGAAAAAGCAGGATACGTACCAAGATTCAACAATACAGATATACAAGACGGTGGGAAATGTTTCGCAAGGGATTGAAAGTTGGTGGTTTAAAAGAAATGAAGAACATCAGCAGCCAGAGGTTTCACAGAAAATAGATCTGTCAAAATATGATGCATATTATGTAGATCCAAAATGCACAGAAAAAAAGATTTATCTGACGTTTGATTGCGGATATGAAAATGGATTTACTCCAAAAATTCTGGATGTTTTGAAAAGACAAAAAGTTGTAGCAGCTTTTTTTGTAACAAAACCATTTATCAGAGAGGAAGCAAAACTTGTAAAGCGTATGAAAAAAGAAGGGCATATCGTAGGAAATCACACGGTGCATCATAAGAGTATGCCAACATTGTCAGATCGCGATAATAAACAGGAGATCATAGATTGTGCACAGTATTGTAAAGAAGCAACAGGATATGATATGGATCCTTTTATCCGGCCTCCAATGGGAGAGTATAATGAGAGAACACTAGCATTAACCAAAAAGATGGGATATCGGACAATTTTCTGGAGTATGGCTTATGTGGATTTTAAGGTGGATCAACAGCCTGGAAAAGACTATGTGATAGAACATTTTCAAAAATATACGCATAAAGGTGCGATCCCACTCATACATAATATATCGCGATCAAACGCAGAAGCGTTGGAGACAGTGATCATAAACCTAAAAAAAGAGGGATATCGATTTGAAGGATTGAAAAAACTACCGGACTATTGAAAGAAATTCGTTAGTTTGATAAAATAAGGAACGTTATAAATATTAACAGATACGCAGAATATCATTTATAATTAGGAGATACAGATGAATAAGATAGCACAATTTCATAAAGTAAGTTTTGAACAGTTCAAAGAAAGCTGGGATGATAGTTTTCCAGGAGCTTCAGAAGAAGAAATCAAAGAAATCTATGACCAGATCAAATTGCCAAAGAGAGCGACTAGAGGATCAGCAGGATACGACTTTTTTAGTCCGGTTGATTTTGAATTAAAACCAGGAGAAACAATCAAGATTCCAACAGGAATCCGAGTTTTTATTGAATCTGATTGGGTATTAAATATTTTCCCAAGAAGTGGATTAGGATTTAAATTCCGTCTTCAGATGAATAATACAGTCGGTATTATTGACAGCGATTATTTTTATTCCGACAATGAAGGTCACATTTTTGTAAAATTAACAAATGACACCAATGAAGGTAAGACAGTTTCAGTGGCACAGGGAACTGGCATGGTACAGGGAATCTTTATGCAGTACGGAGTTACGATCGATGATGATGCAACAGAAGTCAGAAATGGTGGCTTTGGAAGTACAACAAAATAGAAAATGAATAACAGGTCAGAGTATTAATCTCTGACCTGTTGTATTTTGTATGGAGATGATGAGAATCCATACATTTGTGGAATTTATAAGAGAGAATCCATTATATCTGAGATATGATTCAGAGATGAGATCTGTCATCAATGAAAATTATATTCTATATACGGACGAATACAGGGTGTCCTGTTTTTTTGACTGCCTGTTGTTATCTTGTAATCGGTAATCCTACTGTTATTATTATGCGTTTAAAATACAATATTCACTCCCTTATATATACTAAACCGATTTTTGAAGAAAAAAGGGAACCAGAAAATAAAAAAATATTCTTATTTGTATTGTTCATAGGAAATCCTCTTTCTGAAACATGGTTCTTACGCGTTTCTTGGCTACAGCAATTCTTTTCTTAACTGCTCTTTCAGAAATATGAAACATACATGCAATCTCACTATATTTAAATCCATAGAAATAATGAAAAATTATAGTATCACGAAAATCGGGTGTTAGTGTTGAGAAAATGATCTTGAGAGAATCAAGATAAATATAACGGATAAACAGATCCTCAGGATCAATGAGATTACGAGAAATATCGTTACCATCATCATAATCTAAAGGATAGTGAGAATTTTTATACTCATCCATAGTTAGTGTATACATCACATTACGCTGTATAGCAAAGAGATAATAGATAATCTCGTGTTCAGGTACATGTAATGCTGTGTCAGGATGTAAAAGAATTCTTTCAAATATCTGCTGAACACCATCTTCAGCAATACTTGGATTTGACGTGTAATGAAAAGCATTACAGTATAATTTATGCGAATATTTCTGATATAAAAGTGCAACATATTCAGAAATATTCTGATTGTTTGTGGGGTGACCGTTTCCCTTCATATAAATAATCTCCATTTGTCTTGTGGTTTTGTAAACGATTTCAAAAGAAAATATAAAATTATTTAGTCTTCTTCAATTACCTGAATTTCAAGAAAATCAAAATCAATATCTTCTACAAAACTGTCAGAATTAAATCTGGTTTTTGAATGATGGATAAAGTCGTTTTTATTGTGATCAAGCCAGAGTGGTTTAGAAAGATCAAATTCATAACAGATCTCTTCCAATGCCTGATATACTTTTCTAGTTCGATTCAGATCACTATCTATACAGATTACAGTGTCTTTTAACATATGATTTTCATGAAAAATCTTGCCCCACATACGAAACATAAATAAACTCCTGCCTTAATAAATTGGTAAATAGTTACTTCTTTTGACTTAGTATAGAAGTATTTTTGTTTCTTGTAAAGCAAAATAGGTATGTTATACTAAAAAAAACATTACGTTAAAAGGGAGATGGAGCATGAAAATTTTAAAACGGATTTTTATAGATGGATTGTCAGGAATGGCAATAGGATTATTTGCAACATTGATCATTGGAACGATTTTAGAACAAGCCGGAACGATCATAGGAGGAGATATAGGAAATATGATCGTTATGGTTGCATCGATTGCTAAAGTATTGACGGGAGCTGGAATTGGAATTGGAGTTGCAAGTAAATTAGGAGAATCAACACTTGTATGTGCATCTGCCGCAAGTGCGGGTATGATCGGAGCTTTTGCTTCTGGCTTATTGAATGGAAGTGTAAGTTCAAGTGGCAAAATCCTATTAAGTGGCCCAGGAGAGCCTCTTGGAGCATTTGTAGCGGCTTACATAGGAATAGAGATTGGAAGGATTTTCATTGGAAGAACAAAGCTTGATATTATTTTGACGCCATTAACAACGATCGTATGTGGTGGAATCGTGGGGTTAACGGTTGGACCATATATTTCAGATCTCATGAAACAGATCGGAGAGATGATTCGATGGGGAACAGAACAGCAGCCATTTTTGATGGGAATTGTTGTTTCTGTATTGATGGGTATGGCGTTAACTCTTCCGATCAGTTCAGCAGCACTTGGTGTAATCCTGAATCTGTCCGGTCTGGCAGCAGGTGCGGCAACGGTTGGATGCTGCTGTAATATGGTAGGATTTGCCGTGGCAAGTTACCGTGAAAATAAAGTCGGAGGACTTTTGGCACAGGGAATCGGAACTTCGATGCTGCAGGTTCCGAATATTGTGAAGAAGCCGGTAATCTGGCTTCCGGCGATTATATCGAGTGCAATCCTCGGACCGGTGGGAACAATGGTACTCCATATGACGAACAATGCGACCGGTTCCGGTATGGGAACGGCAGGATTAGTGGGACAGATCATGACATGGCAGACGATGATCCAGACAGAGTCTGCACAAATGGTGCTGATCAAGATCTTGCTGATCCAGATTGTGCTTCCGGCAGTTGTGACACTTGGTGTTTCAGAATTCATGAGAAAGAAAGACTGGATCAAGATGGGAGATATGAAGCTGGAATTTTAAAGTGTTATATTTAAATTATCGTGTGTAAAAAACATGTACGAAAAATGACAGGATAAAATAAAACTTCATAATATAATGTAAAGAGTGCCTGGAAAACTGCGGCTAGTAGATTTCCAGGCATTTACATTTCAGGCTTAAACGATTATAATGTCCAATAGAATAAAAATGAGTTCAATTTTTACATAGATTTTTAGGAGAAAGCAGGTAGAA
>OKUF01000483.1_pt1 | contig 12863 bp, 9 predicted proteins | sample 1606781 | NCBI WGS metagenome assembly OKUF01 (sample SAMEA3882555, study PRJEB24775) | human gut metagenome | biome: human-associated habitat; feature: intestine environment; material: feces | place: Netherlands | collected 2009/2010
CAATTGAAGCAGGGGACTTACTTGATTCGGTTAAACTGGATATGCTCCGTTCTTCTTGTCTGCTGCTGTCTCATCAACTTTTGTTTTCTGAGCCTGACGGTATTTGAAGAAGTCCATAGCTACCTGTGGGAACAGTGCGTATGTTAATACGTCTTCATCCTGTTCCTTGTACTGAGCCATTTCGCTCTCAAGTTTCTCAAGCTCGTTGTCAAGAAGGTCTGCCGGACGGCAGGTGATCGGTTTCTCATCGCCGATGCACTTCTTCTGAACTTCTTTGTTGAACGGTTTTGCGGTTGCACCGTATTTACCGGCGAGGACATCTTTTGTCTCTTTGGTTACCATCTTGTAACGTTCACCCATGATCACGTTAAATACAGCCTGTGTACCAACGATCTGTGAGGACGGTGTAACCAGAGGGCACTCACCGAGGTCTTTTCTTACACGCGGTACTTCTTCCAGAACATCGTAGAACTTGTCTTCTGCGTGCTGCTCTTTCAGCTGGGAAGTAAGGTTGGATAACATACCACCTGGTACCTGGTAAAGCAGAGTCTTGATGTTAACGCCCATTACCTTTGGACTAAGCAGTCCGGACTCCAGCCACTGCTCACGGAGTGGACGGAAGTAATCAGCGATCTCAGCAAGAAGATTCTGGTCGAATCCAGGATCGAACTCTGTACCCTCGAATGCCTTTGCCATAACCTCTGTTGCAGGCTGTGATGTACCCATAGCAAGTGGCGACATTGCTGTATCAATAATGTCACATCCAGCTTCGACTGCCTTCATGTATGTCATGGAAGCGACACCGGATGTGTAATGTGTATGAAGCTGAATTGGAAGCTTTGTACCTTCCTTCAAAGCCTTTACAAGCTTTGTAGCCTCGTTTGGTACAAGAAGTCCGGCCATATCCTTGATACAGATAGAATCTGCACCCATCTCCTCGATCTGTCTTGCCATGTTCTTCCAGTAATCCATTGTATAAGCATCGCCAAGTGTATAAGAAAGTGCAACCTGTGCATGTCCATTTTCCTTGTTTGCTGCCTTTACAGCTGTCTCCAGGTTACGGATATCATTCAGACAGTCAAAGATACGAATGATATCAATACCGTTTGCGATACTCTTCTGTACGAAGTACTCTACAACGTCATCAGAATATGGGCTGTATCCAAGGATATTCTGTCCACGGAACAACATCTGAAGCTTTGTATTCTTGAATCCGTCACGGAGCTTACGAAGTCTGTCCCATGGATCCTCTTTCAGGAAACGGAGACAAGCGTCGAATGTAGCACCACCCCAGCACTCTACGGAATGGTAACCAACTTTATCCATTTTATCAATAATTGGCAACATCTGCTCTGTTGTCATACGTGTTGCAATCAAAGACTGGTGTGCATCTCTCAGCACAGTTTCGGTAATCTTTACCGGTTTCTTTTCTTCTGCCATTAGTCTGACCTCCTAAATTCTCTATACTATACACCAAAGATTGCGAGGAATGTTCCGGCTGCAACCGCAGTACCGATAACACCTGCAACGTTTGGTCCCATGGCGTTCATCAAAAGGAAGTTTGTAGGATCTGCCTCTGCACCGACCTTCTGTGATACACGTGCTGCCATAGGAACGGCGGATACACCCGCAGAACCAATCAGCGGATTTACCTTGCCGTGCGTTACCTTACACATGAACAATACACCTGCCGCTGTACCAAACGCAAATGCGATCAGACCAAGCAATACAATTTTCAATGTACTTGTCTTCAGGAATGCTTCTGCACTTGTCGATGCACCTACGGATGTACCAAGCAGGATAACAACGATGTACATCATTGCATTACTTGCTGTCTCTGTCAGCTGCTTAACAACACCACTCTCACGGAACAGGTTACCGAGCATCAGCATACCAACCAGCGGAGCTGTTGTAGGAAGAATCAATACAACAACTAATGTAACGATGATTGGGAACAGGATCTTCTCCATCTTGGATACTGGACGGAGCTGAGCCATCTTAATCTTTCTCTCCTTCTCTGTTGTAAGGAGCTTCATGATAGGTGGCTGGATAACCGGTACCAGTGACATATAAGAATATGCGGCAACTGCAATCGGTCCCATCAGAGTTCCACCCATTCCGAGCTTACCGGCAAGGAAGATTGATGTAGGGCCATCGGCACCACCGATGATAGAGATTGCGGCTGCTTCCTTTCCGTTGAATCCCATCAGGAATGCAAGGAAGTATGCAGCATAGATACCAAGCTGTGCTGCTGCACCCATCAGGAAACTGATCGGGTTGGCAATCAGCGGGCCGAAGTCTGTCATGGCACCAACGCCCATGAAGATGAGGGAAGGCAAAATACTCCACTCATCCAACAAATAGAAATAATGTAACAATCCACCATCAGCAATGATATCCGGGAACATGTTAACCAGGAACATACCGAAGGAGATTGGAACCAAAAGCAACGGCTCGAAGCCTTTCACGATTGCAAGATACATGAACACACATGCAATGAGAATCATTACATAGTGCTTCCATGTCAGGGTTGCAAATCCTGTCTGGAGAGCCAGATTTTTAAATACATCTGCAAAACTACTCACTTATGTTTACCTCCTGTTATTGTAGGAACCAGTTACTTACGAACTCTGATTAGTTCAAAGTAGCCAATACGTCGCCTGCCTCTACTGCATCACCTGCAGAAACGTTGATGCTTGCAACTGTTCCGTCTTCTGGAGCTACCACATCATTTTCCATCTTCATAGCCTCAAGGATCAGGATCACATCACCCTTCTTTACGGCTGTACCAACGCCTGCCTTTACGTTCAGGATCTTACCTGGCATTGGAGCTGCAACCTCGATAGAGCCTGCTGCGGCTGGAGCTGCTGGAGCTGCCGGAGCTGGTGCTGCGGCTGCAACTGGTGCTGGAGCTGCTACGGCTGCCGGAGCTGCACCTGCGCCTAATTCTTCTACTGCTACATCATAAGCTGTACCATTTACAGTGATTCTATAATTCTTCATGTTAATTTCCTCCTAATATATCAATTATTTTCTTGCACGACGAATCGAACGTACAACGAGTTTATCCTTACTTACTGCACCATTGCCTGCCTGTCCCTCAGCAGCATAAATAGCGGCTGTGATAACGGCTACAAGCTCTGCATCGTTCATCAGATTGCCTGCGGCTGGTGCCGGTGTAGCAGCCTTTGCTGGTGCTGCCGGCTTGCTCTCTTCCTTCTTGAGATCTTCGATCTTCGGCTTCTTTGCGAAAAGTGCTGGAAGGAATTTGAACAGTGAAATAATAAATGAGATGAAAATCAAAACTACAAATACAGTACCCATACCGAGCAATGTATTCATACCTGCCTGCTTCATCAGCTCTGCCTTAGAGTATACGGCTGAAACAACCATTTCCTCTGGAAGATACTGATATACGCCCTGCATCTCATTGTCGATGCCCTGCTGTACAACATCGTCTACACTTGAATAGTAACTGCCATACTGGGAGAAGAACTCCTCTTCTGAGCCATAGTACATCGCAATTTCCTGACGGACTGCATCTGCATTGTATGTCTGCTTTGCCTGATCCAGCTTGATGTAGTAATCTGGATTCTCAACAAACTTTACAGTTACTTCCACATCTCTGTTTGCTGCCTTGTTTGTAACAGTTACCGATACAGAGTCTGCGGCATTCTCAATCTTGTAATTGACATCATTTAAATCCATGCCAACACCGTTGATATAAGGAGAGAAATCCTGGAATTCTCCAACCTTATCGGTCTCCTGTGCCTGCTTGATACCCTTTACTGCGGACTGCTCGAATTCGGTTCCATCCTGAATATAATAATCAGCATATTCATCGCTCACGTTCTGATACTGGTTGAACAGATACATCGTGTCGATGACGATCTGGCTGTCATCATAGTCAAACGGCTTTTCAACCTCATTGCTGCAGGCAGTCAAGGAAAACATCATAGCTAACATGGAAATCAGAATTAATAATTTTTTCTTCATTTCATTGTCACCTTTCCTTATACTGCTCCGTGCTTCTTATATGGTCTTTCCTCGTTCTTTGTGCTAAGCATATCAAACGCAGCGATCACACGCTTTCTTGTTGCATCCGGCTCGATAATATCATCGATATATCCACGCTTTGCTGCTGCAAGTGCGCTTGACTGAAGCTCTGTATAAGCTTTCTTCTTCTCTGCAATGAATGCAACCTTATCAGCTGCCTCTGCAATTTCCTTCTCGTACATGATCTTGACAGCCATCTCTGGATCCATCGTACCAATCTTTGCACATGGCCATGCGTATACCATATCTGCGCCGATTGCCTTGGAGTTCATGATCGTGTAAGCAGTTCCAAACGCATCGCCCATCACAACGGTTACCTTCGGTACTGTTGCATCTGCAAATGCGTATGTGAGCTTGGCTGCTGCATCTGCGATTGTTCTCTCGTTTGATACAGTTGCTACAAATCCCTTTGCATTTACAAGTGTCAGTACAGGGATGTTGAATGCGTCACAGAACTTCACGAAGTCTGCTGCGATATAAGCACCGCTTGTAGAGAGAAGTTCTCCACCGTCAGCTGCCTGGTTAGCTACACAACCAACTGTCGCACCGTTCAACTTGATCAGTCCAAGAACCATGTCCTTCGCATAATCTTTCTTCACTTCTACGAATACATTGTTATCTGCGATGTTCTGAAGGACAGCTCTTGCATCCTTTGCAAATCCATCGAGATTTGGAATGATACGGTTCAGATCGTCTGTACAATCGGACTCTGCATCTTCCATATTGTTGTCAGGGAGCATATCCACAAGGCTTCTGATGTTTGCAAGTGTTGTTGCATCATCCTCGAATACACCATCTACGAGAGAAGAATTCTCGCTAAGGTAAGCTGCAGATGCTGTATCAAGCTTTGCCTGATAGTTTCCATCCAGTGCATTTGGGCTGTTTACGAATAACTTTCCGCCCTCTGCTGTCATAAATGTAAAGTCTGTAAGTGTTGGAATAAGCGCTGCTCCACCACCGCATGTTCCAAAAATTGCAGTAATCTGTGGGATTACTCCTGACGCAAGTGTCTGCTTCAGATAAACCTCGCCGAATGCATTAAGTGCATCGGTTGCCTCCTGCAAACGAAGTCCCGCACAATCGATCAAACCGACTACCGGTGCGCCTACCTTCATAGCCATGTCATAAATCTTCGCAATCTTCTTTGCGTGCATCTCACCGATTGCACCACCAAGAACGGTTGCATCCTGGCTGTATACATACACCAGTTTTCCATTGATGACACCATATCCAGTAATAACACCGTCTTTTGGAGTATCATTTTCCTGCATGTTGAAGTCCGTATTTCTAGCTGTTACATATGCACCAACTTCAACAAAGCTCGCTTCGTCAAGCAAAGAAGAAATTCTGTCACTTGCTGACAATGTAAGTTTGTTACTCATTTTAAGCCCTCCACTTTTATTTATTATGGGTTTTCTGATTAGAAACCCAATTTCTTCCGATTGTAATTGTAAATCTTTTTCCGCCTGAAATCAAGTCAAAATCACATTCTTTGTCACAGTTTTGCAATAAAAAAGAAAAATCTGCAAAAAGCCTTAAACATTTATGTTCCATCCGCTTTTTACAGATTTTTAAAGCCACTCTTATTTTGTTTCAGAAAGCACGTTTTTATTCTTTACCAGATAGTCGATCAGGGAGATGATCGTCAGCGCCAGCGCCAGATAGATCAGTACATTCTCAATGATATGTACCGTGCTTCCACCGAAGTCGCAAATCAGTAAAATTACCATGAACATCTGGCAGACCGTCTTGATCTTGCCCCACCAGCCAGCAGCGATCACGATGCCGTTATCCGATGCAACCAGACGAAAACCGCTGATGATAAACTCTCTTGCAATAATCACAATTACAACCCACGCCGGAATCCGGTCCAGATCGATCAGCGCGATCATGGCTGAACAGACAAGCAGTTTATCTGCAAGTGGATCCATGAACTTGCCAAAGTCCGTAATCAGGTTATACTTTCGTGCGATTTTTCCATCCAGCATATCCGTGAGACTTGCCAGACAGAATAACGCAAGTGCAATCCATTTTCCTCCCGGAATGCCAGGCACCATCAGGGCTACTAAGAAAAATGGTATCATGATCATTCTAAGTATCGTTAATTTATTCGGCAGATTCATCGACAATCCCTCCTATCATATCATATGGTCCTACCTCATTGATCCGGACATCTACAATCTGTCCGGACATCAGTTCATAATCACAGTTCACAAACACCAGCCCGTCCACGCCCGGTGCATCCCGATATGTCCGTCCGACATAGACATCATCGTCAGAAGAATATCCCTCGATAATGACCTGCATGATCTTCCCGACAAATGTCTCGTTTTTATCCAAGGATATCTCCTGCTGCAGCTCCATGATCTCATTACGCCACTGCTCCGCTGTCTCTTCATCGATCTGATTCTCAAATGTCGCTGCCGGTGTTCCATCTTCTCTGGAATACGTAAATACTCCAACCCGGTCAAGCTCCTGTTCATCTAAGAATGCCATCAGTGCCTCATGATCTTCCTGTGTCTCGCCAGGGAATCCTGCAATCAGGGAAGTACGGATTGCGATATCTGGGGCTGCTTCCCGCAGTTTTCCAATCACTGTTTCGATGCTCGCCCGGTCTGTCCTTCTGCCCATCCGCTTTAAGATTGCATCCTCGCTGTGTTGCATCGGCATATCAATATAATGCAGAAGCTTCGGTTCCTCCTTGAAGCAGTCGATCAGTTCGTCATAGATTTCCTCCGGATAACAGTACATCAGGCGGATCCATTTGATTCCATCGATCTTCGCAAGCTCACGGACTAACACATGCAGCCGTTTCTCCCCGTACAGATCTTTACCATAGCAGGTTGTCTCCTGTGCGACAAGCACCAGCTCCTCGATGCCCTGCGATGCCATATATTCTGTTTCCTTTAAAAGCTGTTCCATCGGCACACTCCGGTAATGTCCGCGGATATGTGGGATGACACAGTAGGTACAGAACTTGTCGCAGCCTTCTGCAATCTTTAAGTATCCCATAAATGTACCCGATGTGATGACCTTGTTTGATTCTGTGATTGTTGCCAGACGGTCGATATCGTCATAGACACTGATTTCTTCTGCATCCTCGATACCATCACGCGCCTTCAGCTCCTCGATCACATCTAAAATCTTATCGAAGCTGCTCGTTCCAAGACATGCATCGATCTCCGGGATCTCGTCAAAGATCTCATCCTTGAAACGCTGTGCCATACATCCGGTCACAATCAGGTATTTTAAGTTCTGCTGTTTGAGCTTCGCCATCTCCAATACTGTATTTACACTTTCCTCCATCGCATCCTTGATGAAGCTGCACGTATTTACGATGATTGCATCGGCTTCCTGCTCGTCGTTCGTAATATTGTAATTGTGCTTTGCGAGCAGACCAAGCATTGCTTCGCTATCGCAAAGGTTCTTGTCACAGCCAAGTGACACCATCAATATGTTCATATGTTTCTTATTCCTCACGCTCTGCGGCTTCCACGCAGTTATTCATCAGCATCGCGATCGTCATCGGTCCTACGCCGCCCGGAACTGGTGTGATGGCACCAGCCACCGGTTCCACCGATGCAAAATCAACATCACCGCATAATTTGTTGTTGGCATCTCTGTGGATACCAACATCGATCACTGTCGCACCGTCCTTCACATACGATGCGTCGATCATCTTCGGCTTTCCGATCGCAACGATCAGGATATCTGCCTCTTTACAGATTTCCTTTAAGTTCTTCGTTCTCGAATGGCAGATCGTTACGGTTGCATTCTCACGCAGCATCAGAAGTGCCATCGGCTTGCCTACGATATTGCTTCTGCCGATCACAACGCAGTGCTTTCCTTCGATATCAATCTCCGAACGCTTCAGAAGCTGGATGATTCCCGCTGGTGTACACGATACGAATCCCGGTCTTCCAATACACAGGCTGCCAACGCTCTCCGGATGGAATCCATCCACATCCTTCTTCGGAGAGATCGCATTGATGATCTTCTCTTCATTGATGTGCTTCGGAACCGGAAGCTGCACTAAGATTCCGTGCACTATGCAGTGCTCGCCGTTATCGGTCAGAGCCTGTATCAGTCTCGCGAACTGATTTCTGGCCTCATGAAGAACATAGTTCCAATCGGTTGTCTCCTCCGGAAGTTCAAACGCACGTGACTCGATGCCGATATACGCGCATGCCTTCTTCTTATTTCCAACATATACAGAAGATGCCGGATCGTTTCCGACCTGAATGACTGCCAGGCAGATATTTTTGCCCTGTGCCTTCAATGCGGAAACCTTCTCTTTTAACTCATCCTTGATCTGCTGGGAGATTTCTTTTCCGTTAATCAATTTTGCCATTGTTATAATCCGCCTTTCTTTTCAACATTGTACACGGTTCCATATGCCGTGTACCATGCATCTGAATTCATAAATATACGATGTATTGAAACTAAGTAGTTCTAGATGCTCCAATATACATACCAAACTCATACGCAACCGCCACCAATTCGCCATCCATGGCTCAATGGTGGCTTGTTTGAACTTCCTGTTCAAACATTGCTGTACACAGATGGAGCATCAAAAACTTCTAAGTTTCAAACATATGTATATTTAGAATTCAGATGCATGGTACATATACATATGGAATCGTATACAAATTGCTACTTCTTAGAATAATCCGTGTGTCACACCTTCGTCATCCACATAGATGCGCTCTGCAGCGGGAACCTTAGGAAGTCCCGGCATCGTCATGATCGCACCTGTGATTGCTACGACAAATCCAGCTCCGGCACTTACATATACTTCACGGATATTGACTGTAAATCCAGTCGGTCTGCCAAGCTTCTTCGCATCATCGGAAAGGGAATACTGGTTCTTCGCCATGCAGACTGGCATATTTGCAAATCCCATCTCCTCGATCTTTGCGATCGCACGATCTGCCTCTGCAGAATAGGTTACGCCATCTGCGCCATAAATCTTCTTTGCGATTGTCTCAATCTTCTCCTTGATAGAGAGATTATCTTCATATAATACCTTGAAGTGGCTTTCCTTTGTCTCAAGTGTGTTGAGCACGGCATTTGCAAGCTCAATACCACCTTCGCCGCCTTTCTCCCATACATTTGCGAGGGCGAAATCACAGCCACGCTTCTCACAGAACTCACGTACAAATGCAAGCTCTGCATCTGTATCGGATACGAAACGGTTCAGCGTTACAACTACCGGCACACCGTAGAGCTGTAAGTTCTCGATATGCTTCTCTAAGTTCACGATACCCTTTTCCAATGCTTCTAAGTTTTCCTCGCCAAGGTCTGCCTTTGCCACGCCACCGTTATATTTCAGTGCACGTACCGTTGCTACAAGCACAACTGCATCCGGCTTCAATCCAGTCATACACTTGATATCGAAAAATTTCTCTGCTCCGAGATCCGCACCGAAACCTGCCTCTGTGATGACATAATCTGCAATTTTAAGTGCGGTCTGTGTTGCACGGACAGAGTTACAGCCATGTGCGATATTCGCAAATGGACCACCGTGTACAAGTGCTGGTGTATGCTCTAATGTCTGGATCAGGTTTGGTTTGATCGCATCCTTCAAAAGCGCTGTCATCGCACCGACACACTTGAGCTCACCAGCTGTGACAGGCTCATTATCTACATTATAAGCAACGATAATTCTTGAAAGACGCTCCTGCAGATCCCTGATATCTGTTGCCAGACAGAGGATTGCCATGATCTCTGAAGCAACTGTGATAACGAATCCATCCTGACGCATCACGCCGTCGCCCTTCTTACCCATACCAACGATAATGTTACGAAGCACACGGTCGTTCATATCCAGGCAACGCTTAAATACGATACGCTTCGGATCGATGCGGAGTGTATTTCCCTGATGCATATGGTTATCCATCACGGCTGCAAGCAGGTTATTTGCAGATGTGATTGCATGGAAATCACCTGTAAAATGCAAGTTTAAGTCTTCCATTGGTACGACCTGGGCATATCCGCCGCCGGCTGCTCCACCTTTGATACCAAAACATGGCCCAAGAGATGGCTCACGCAGTGCAATGACCGCCTTCTTTCCAAGCTTGCACATTGCCTGACCAAGTCCTACGGTTACTGTTGTCTTTCCCTCTCCTGCCGGAGTCGGGTTGATTGCTGTTACCAGAATCAATTTACCATTCTCATTATTCTTTACAGACTGCATGTACTCATCGGAAATCTTCGCCTTGTACTTACCGTACATCTCGATATCATCCTCCGACATACCAAGCTTTGCTGCCACGTTCTTAATTGGTTCCATCTCTGCCTGCTGTGCGATTTCAATGTCTGTTAACATACTCTTTTGTCCTCCTGACTCCCTTATAAATATTCCTCTACATAATTTTCAAATTCTTCCATGCTCATAAGCACCTTCCGTGGCTTCGTCCCCTCTTCCGGACCGACCACACCAGCTTCGGAAAGCTGATCCATAATACGTGCTGCACGGTTAAATCCGATTTTATATACTCTTTGCAGCATACCGATGGACGCCTTATCTTTTCCGATAATAAACTTTCCGGCATCTACAAAGTAGTCATCATATTCCGGTTCTGCAGACGATGCACCACCGCCAGAACCACCAACCTTCGTGTTCGCAATCTCCTTTGAGATTGATTCATCGTAGGTCACTTCGCCGCTTTCCTCCTTCAGGAAGTCCACGACATCTGCGATCTCATCATCCGACAGGAATGCACCCTGTACACGTACCGGCTTCGGATAGCCCGTCGGATAGAATAACATATCACCTTTACCAAGCAATTTTTCGGCACCATTCATATCGAGGATCGTTCTCGAGTCGACACCCGAGGATACGGTCATCGCGATTCTGGATGGCACATTTGCCTTGATCAGACCGGTAATGACATCCACAGATGGTCTCTGCGTTGCGATTACCAGATGGATACCTGCCGCACGTGCAAGCTGGGACAGACGCACGATAGCATCCTCCACTTCGCCGTGTGCTACCATCATCAGATCAGCAAGCTCGTCGACAATAATCACGATCTGCGGCAGCTTCTTCAAGTCTTCGTTACCCTCTTCCGAGCCTGTCACTGCCTTTACCTTTTCGTTATAGCCCTGCAGATTCCGCACATTATACTGTGCAAATAACTGGTAACGATTTGTCATTTCAAGTACCGCCCAGTTCAGAGCGCCTGCCGCCTTCTTCGGATCGGTCACAACCGGAATCAGCATATGTGGGATTCCATTGTAGATACTCAGCTCTACCTGCTTTGGATCGACCATAATCAGCTTCACATCATCCGGCTTTGCCTTATATAAGATACTCATGATCAATGTATTGATACAGACCGATTTACCAGAACCAGTCGCACCTGCGATCAGCAAATGCGGCATCTTCGCGATATCTGCCACAACCACCTGTCCGCTGATATCCTTACCAACTGCAAATGCAATGTTGGACGGGAACTTCTGGAAGTTGTCTGATTCAAGCAGATCGCGGAAAAATACAGGCTGGCTCTCCTTGTTCGGCACCTCAATACCTACTGCCGGCTTGCCCGGAATCGGTGCTTCGATACGGATATCTGCCGCCGCTAAATTCAGTTTGATATCATCCGCCAAGTTCGTGATCTTCGATACCTTCACGCCCTGCTCCGGCTGTAACTCATACCGGGTAACAGATGGACCGCAGCTGTAATCCGTCACTGTGACATTGACGCCGAAGTTTTCGAGTGTGCTCTTTAACTTCATCGCGGTCTCACGGACGGACGCTTCATTTGACTTTGTCCCCTTTCCTCTGCCACTCTTCAAGAGCTTCAACGGTGGGAATTTGTATTCCTTGATTGGTTTTTGTTCACTGTTTTCCTGAATTGTCTCTGCAATCTGGTCACGTTCCGAAAGCATCTCCTGCTCGGATTCCTTCGTCTTCTTGCGCTTTCTCGTCGCCGCTTCGGTCACTGGAGCCTCGTCCGCATCTGGCACGGAAACATCTGCGGTGTCCATCTGTTTTTCTGCTGCACGCGACGTTCTCTTCGTATGTACCGGGTCCAATGTATCCGCAGCCGTCTCATCATAAGCAGAAATATCAGCACCTGTCTGTGCGTTTTCCTCCTGCCACATCTGATCTGTGATTGTCGTTTCCTCCTGTGCGGCTCCGTTTGCATAATCTGGGCGGTCAAAGAAATCCACCGTCTCTTCCTTCGGTGTATCCGGCACAGGTGGGATATCCGCTTTCGCACTGCGAAGTTCTGTCACACCGCCTTTTTTCTTTTTCAGCAGCGACAAATCTACATACCCCTCTGAGACATCCTTGGCATCCTGCAAGGTCAGATTCGGATTGAACAGATCTTCATGTGGAAGCGGTTTTAACTCATGAACCTCTTCCCCCTCGACCTTCTTATTTTTGACTTTCTTCTTTTTCTTCTTCACTGGTACAGCCGGCTTCTCCTGCTCCACCTTGATATTATCCAATTTTGTTCTGCGCTTTGCCTCAAGTGCTGCCTCTGGATCAATCGCTTCCTCGTCATCATCCTCATACAGCGCATTGTAACGATTCTTGAACTGTGCAGACCGCTCCTTTGCAAAATCGATCAGCGACACATTCATTACGACGATGATTCCAATGATGATCAAAAGTGCAATCACAATGATCGCGCCCGGTTTTCCAATCAGATTGTACAGTACAACGAGCAATCCACCTAAGATAAATCCGCCGCCCTTCTTTTCCTGTGCCCCCTGATCATACAGAAGCTTCGCCGTCATATGATCGGCACCAGCCGTAAGCTGGAAGATAAATGCTGCTGCAACAATAAACAGTC
>OKUF01000486.1_pt1 | contig 12815 bp, 9 predicted proteins | sample 1606781 | NCBI WGS metagenome assembly OKUF01 (sample SAMEA3882555, study PRJEB24775) | human gut metagenome | biome: human-associated habitat; feature: intestine environment; material: feces | place: Netherlands | collected 2009/2010
ATTAACCCCACCAAATGGAATGCTACTCTATGGCCCTCCTGGCTGTGGAAAAACATATTTTGCCGAAAAATTCGCAGAAGAGGCACAACTGAACTATATCTTCATCAAAGCATCCGACATTGGAAGCACATATATACATGGTTCACAAGGCAAAATTGCCCAATTGTTTAAAGACGCAGAGAAAAATGCGCCTTCTGTTATCTGTTTTGACGAATTTGACGCTATGGTTCCAAAGCGTTCGGGAAGTGACGCAAAAAGCTTGATGAATCCTGAAGTCAATGAGTTCCTTAGCCAGATGAACAACTGCTCGCAAAAAGGAATATTCATCATTGGAACAACTAACCAGAAAGAACTTATTGACGAAGCAGTTCTTAGGAAAGGAAGACTGGATCTTCATGTAATGATTCCAGCTCCGGACAAGGATACAAGAAAAAAAATTTTCGATTTCTATCTTAAGGATAGGCCTTGTTCCGACATAGACACAAATGCATTAGCTGCATTGACAGACAATTATTCATCCAGTGATATTGCATTCATTGTAAATGATGCAGCATTAGTTGCAGCCTTCAAAGACACACCTATTGAGCAAAAAATGTTGGAAGAATCAATTCGTAACAACCCATCATCTCTTGGTCAAGCTCAACTTACACTTGCACCAAGAAGAAAAATCGGATTTAATGTACAATAACTATGGCAGAACTAGAACAAGGAACAATCATAAAACTGCTTAATGGCAAAACATGTACCGTTGACAGTGAGCTCGGCAGAGGTGGACAAGGTATTGTGTATCTTGTTGATTATTGTGGAGGAGACTTTGCTCTCAAATGGTATACAAGAGATTATAGCGATAGCTTCTATAACAACTTGAAGAGAAATGCTGACTCTGGAGCACCAAGCAATGCTTTCTTATGGCCTTTAGCTGTAACAGAAAAGCAAAAAGGTAGTTTTGGCTACATTATGAAACTTCGTCCTAGAGGATATAGAGAATTCAGTGACTTCATGCTAGCTAAGGTACAGTTTTCAAGTATGGCAGCAAACATCAATGCCGCCATCAAGATTTGTGATGCCTTTCAGAAGTTACATATCAGAGGATTGAGTTATCAAGATATGAACGACGGAAATTTTTTCATCAATCCAAGAAATGGAGATGTACTTATCTGCGATAACGACAATGTAGCTCCAGATAAGACGAATTTGGGCATCATTGGTAAAGCCGGTTATCTAGCTCCTGAGATTGTAGATCAAAAGACAATGCCGAATAGATATTCTGATTATTTTTCGATGGCAGTAATCTTATTCATCTTGTTCTATTTCAACAGGCCATTTGAGGGAAAGAAAATCGCCGGCTGCGGTTGCATGACCGAAGACATGGAAAAAGCTTTTTTTGGTCATAATGCTGTTTTTATTATGGATCCGCTTGATGACTCTAATAGGCCGGTCCCAGGATTACATACAAACGTAATAAGAAGATGGGGATTATTTCCTAAATCAATGGAAAAACTCTTCATCCAAGCATTCAGTAAACAAAGTATTCTTTTCCCTGAGAAACGTGTGATTGACAGAGAATGGATGACATTAATGATTCAATTGAGATCTATGCTATGCAAGTGTCCTCATTGTGGCGAAGAAACTTTTGTCGAGCCAGACTCTTCAAATCAGGTTTGCTTGGACTGCGGACGCAACATAGAGAAACCTATGGTTCTGAAAGTGGACAAATTTAGGATTCCATTGTTTCAAGGTCAAAAAATATACAATGTCCAATTACCTGTTGATGGCGATTTGAACGCAATTGTTGGAGAAGTTGTTAGGCACTCAATGACTAACCGACTTGGAATTAAAAATTATTCGACATTTACTTGGCAAGCTATTGACCCTGCTGGTGATGTACACAATGTTTCACCAGAAGCAGGCATGCCAATAAAGAATGAGATGAAGATTAAATTTAAAATGGGTATTAACGGATTAATCGTAAAATAATATGGGAAGATTAAACGCTCCAATTGATCAGCTTCCAAGAAAAGCGCTGACAGTATTTTTTCTTATTGACACATCTGGTAGCATGTCAGGTGCTAAGATTTCAAGTTTAAACGTAGCCATCAGAGATACTTTGCCTATGCTGGCTCAAATATCACAGGACAATTCTGACACAGAGCTCAAAGTCGCCGCACTACAATTTGCCAGCGGGTGTGATTGGATGTACCCTCGTCCGTTACCAATAGAAGATTTCGAATGGAATGATTTGGATGCAAACGGTCTTACTAGTCTTGGGGCTGCTTATCAAGAGCTCGCAAAACAACTTTCTCAGACATCAGGATTTATGCATGAAGCAAATGCTTCCTGTGCACCAGTTATGATTCTTTTCTCTGATGGTGTACCAACTGATGATGCCAAGCATGGTCTTGAAAAGCTGAAGGACAACAATTGGTTCAATGCTGCAATAAAAATTGCTGTGGCCATAGGTGATGACGCAAATAAAGATGTACTGAAAGAATTTGTTAACAATAATAGTGAGGCAGTATTAACTGTACATAATGTTGCTGACCTCAAAAAAATGATCTACCTAGTATCTGTGACAGCATCCCAAGTTGCTTCAAAGGGAGTGTCTGTAGGAGCAGATGCACCAGAATCCCGCCAAGACGAAGTTATGCAGGATATCAAGGACGCAATCAAGAAAGACTCTTCACTTAAGAAAGTAGATGTAGGTGCGGACGCTGATGACAACAAGGGCACTGACGACTGGACAAACTGGTAATGTTTATGGAATGTATTAATGTCTTCAACAAATCTATACGAGGTGCGAGCCATTTAGCTAATGGCAAACCTTGTCAAGACTACTCCATTTCTTTTAGTGAAAATGGGGTACAGATCCTTGTTGTTTGTGATGGACATGGAGGTGAAACATATTTTAGAAGTGATATTGGTGCAAAATTAGCAGCAGAAGTAACACTAGATATTTTAAAGGGATTCTCTAATTCTATGGGGGCAAACCCATTTTCTGAATGTTCCTTTTCAATAACGGCCAAACCACGCAAGAATCCTTTTGTTGACTCTGAAGGAAATCGGCTGCGTTATGAGGACATGAATGAAAGCCAGAAAGGGTATGCCAAACAGGCTCAAGCTTACACAGAAGCATCTAGTAAATGTGTAAAAGAGCAGAAACTGATGAATGAGCTACTTAGGCAGATTTACAATCAATGGAAGAATGAAATATCCATTCATTGTGATTCACACCCATTCAGTTCATCTGAACTGAGCAAGCTGAATGGCAAGAACATTGAAAAAGCCTACGGATGCACTCTGTTAGCATACCTGCAAACTGAATCATACTGGTTATCGTTTCAGATAGGAGATGGAAAAATACTCTTCTGCAATAAAAATCTTTCTTGGTCCTCTCCTATCCAAGAGGATTGTAATTGTTTTCTAAATTACACGACCTCATTATGTGATAATTATGCTATTGACGAGTTTAGATATGCATTCTGTGGAAATGGTTTTTTACCCTTCTCCGTTTTTCTGTGTTCAGATGGACTAGAAGGTTCATTGAGAACAGAAGCTAACATTCAAGATTTCTATGAACAGATTATTGAGTTATGTGCTGATGAAGAAGATGTTAATGCAGAGCTGGCCGATTATCTTCCAAAACTAAGCGAAATGGGTAACAAAGATGATATTTCCATTTCTGGTGCTGTATATATGAAGAAATCGAACATCGATGGTTTCTCGAAGAGTCTTGATATTCAGAGAAAAAAGAGAGCCATACAGAATGAAAAAATAAGTAAGAAGAATGAGTTAGACAAAATCTCGACCAAAATTGAAACACTTGAAGTTAAATTATCAAAGTACATTGAAACAAGGTCAAGCCTCAAATCTGCAATTGACAATTTCAGGCGTTCAATTCAAAGTAAAGAAAAAGAGTTTACAGATAACGAAGACATAATATCATCGATCCAAAAGGACATTCGTGAACTTCAAGAAGAGTTAAAAAGGAAAGAAAAAGATTTCAATGAGTGGGTTTTCACTGTCAAGAATGAAATAGCTTCTTTAGAAGAAGAGAATATTGACGATGAACGAAGCGAAGACAGTATTATGTCATTTTTTAAATTCTGGTAATTAGAATAAAAAACAACAAAAAATAAGTCATAAAATGGGAAAAGCAATCGGAATCGACCTTGGTACGACCAATTCGGTTGTAGCATTCAAGGATGTAACGGTCAGAACAATTCAGACCGGAGCAAACAATGAAGATCTATGTAGATCGTGTGTCGCATTAGACAAGAATGGTAATTTTCTGGTCGGTAACTCTGTATTTAATTCATGGAAAAGACATGCACCTAATATTGTAGTCTCTGCCAAGAGACTTATGGGTGCCTCCATCAACGATTCTAATGTCCAAAAGATGAAAACAAACAGCCATGCTTACCCTTTTGGTATCCAAAAATTATCAGGTGGTACAGAAGATTCTGTTGCTATTGTCTTAAGAGGAAAAGAGTATACTCCTGAACAGATCAGTGCTGAAATACTCCGAGCACTCAAAAACGATGCAGATACGAAATTAGGTGACGTTGAATATGCCGTGATAACAGTCCCAGCATACTTTAATGAGAAGCAAAAATCTGCAACAAAGAAAGCGGCTAAACTTGCAGGATTAAAGGTCCTCCAGCTCCTCGCAGAACCGACTGCAGCTGCACTCTCATACGGTTTCGACAATTTGAAAGATGATGAAGATAAGACACTCCTTATCTATGACTTTGGTGGCGGTACATTCGACCTTTCTATTCTTACTGCTGCTGGTGGTCAGTTTGTGGAAACAGGTGCTGGTGGTGACAGATGGCTTGGAGGTGACGATATTGATGCTATTTTATCCGACTATGTAAAGGATCAAATTGAACAGCAGAATGGAATCAATCTTGAAGAGCTACTTTCAGACAAGACTGACAAAGAAGTAGCAGAATTCACAGCTGGATTAAAAAAAGATGTAGAAAACGCGAAGAAGACTCTTAGCCAAAGTTCTTCTGCAACAATCATGATCTCTGACTATCTTGAAAATGAAGACGGAGATCCTTTGGAAGACATTGTTGTTTCAAGAGAAACCTTTGAGTCTTTGATTCGTCCGTTGATTCAAAGAACTATTGACCTTATTGAAGAACTTCTTGTTAAAACAAGTATTACAGTAGACGACCTATCGAATATTCTTCTAGTAGGAGGCTCATCATGCATTCCTTTAGTAAAAAGGATGTTGGTCGAAAAATATGGTGAAGAAAAAGTAATGTCTTCTGAAAAGCCTATGCTGGCTATAGCTCACGGCGCAGCTATTCTTGCAGCCTCAATGGACACCTCTAAATGGAAGGAAGATGATGACCAGAGTGTTGATGTGGACGAAGAAATTCCAGACGGTCCTATTGTCTACACAGCAAAGCACAATTACCTTATCCAACTAACGAAGAATGGAAGAAAGGAAATGGAAAGATTCATTGATGACCAAACGCCACTACCTTTCAATGTCAATAGACAGTTCAGCACCATAGTCAATAATCAGAAAATTGTTGAAGTAAAGTTATTTAGCGATGCTGAGGATGGAACATACGACAAGTTGGCATCAGGATTCTTCACAATCACTGATAACCTCCCTTCTGGAAGCAAGTTAAACTTTACATTCAACCTTGATACAAATGAGAACCTTCGTGTATCTGTGAAGGTTGTTGCAACTGGTAAGACATCTCCTGTAGTTCTTGGTAGAGGAAGTAAAGACTCTAGTTGTTTGAGTGAAATATCCAGTTCAATTGAAGACATCATGAATGATGATTCTATCTCAGACAATAAAAAAACTGCTTTTTTATCAAAAATACAATCTATAATTGTTGCCATTGAAAACAGCAAGCTTAAGTCTGATGACGACAAATGGCTTGATTTCGAGCAGCAAGTAATGACAGCCAAGCAATTTGCAACCGAGCCAGAAGAGAAGGAAAACAGACTTGGGGAAATACTGGCTACGATTCTGGTTAAGAATTTCCCTCAGTACCTTGACCCTTCAGACTTCAATGAAATGAGAGAAAAACTGGAAAAGCTTAACAAGACAAATGATTCATTCCAGAAGGAATCTCTCCAAAACGAGCTCAATGACCTAGCAACAAGTTACAGTATTTTGCTTAACATCTTCCTCTTTAAGATTATTGCGAACAATACCAATAATCCACAGGACGCTGGCAGAGCAAATTGTGCATTTGATGAGATGATGCAATCTCTTAAGACAGGAGATATAAATAACATTAGAAGAATTCAACATGAGAACGAGGACCTTTTGAAGAAGAATGTAACCGGTCTTGGTAATGCATTCTCAGCAGGTATTGGTTAATCATATATTAAAGCTAATTAATTATGGTATCAACAAAATGTCCAATATGTGATAATCCGGGTATCCCGGATTATCACTTGCAAAATGTGATTTGTCCACACTGTGGAAGTGATCTGTCAATATACAAGAAGATTAATGATGCAGCGAGATTGGATAATCCAAAGACTTCAGATCATTATTTCAACGCTAAGAAGATTCTTATAGCAACACTGGCATTTATCTGCATTGCAGCTGTTGCATCATTCATCTCATACAATGTATCAAGAAAACCTTTACTTGAGCAAATTGAAAAGATGAATACTGAAATCAACTCATTAAACGAATCTCTTGCACAAGCCAAGTCTAAAGCTCAAACAAAACCAGAAACAGCAGTTGTCGAAAACAACCAATTCATATATGAAGTGCAAAAGAATGATAGTCCATGGACCATCGTACGCAAATTTTTCGGCATTACATATGACTGGAAATCAATCGCTCAAAAAATAGCAGAAGACAACGGACTGTGGGATTATGAGAATAATACTTGGAGAGAGATTCGCCCTGGACAAAAATTAATCATTCATAATAAGAATTAGAATAATGGGACTAATATCATACATTAAGGGAGTATACTACGACCATCGGATTGAAAAAGCCGATGAACTACTCCATAACGGAAAAGAATGCGAAGCTGAAGAAATCTATAAAGAACTCTTAGGCAAGCAGTACACTGCCGTTAATAAACTTGCAAGTCTATACTATGCACAGTTCCTGAGAGCAGGAAACGAAGAGGATACAAACAAGGAGATTCATTTATTCAAATGTATCAAGTCACTCAGTTCTCAAGGTAACAACAATTATGATATTAAGTCTTACAATTCTACGGTTGATACAACCGTAAGGACCATGTTGTCCAGGGCAAATGCTCTTTTTAATGTAGCCAAATATCAGAAATGCCTTGATCTGATGTCTGCTGTCAATAATTCAGATAGCAAATCTTCTGATAGTATTAATCTTGCTTGCGAAGCAAATATAATGCTTCTCATATCTAAGATTAAAACCATATCTGTATCGTCTATAGAGTTCAAGACCTCTCTCAATCAGCTGAATTTAGAATTTAATTCACTTGGGAAGAGCATTAAACGATGTGAACAGACAGTTGAACTTTTTGCCAAAGAACTCATAGACGGAAAGCGATATTTAGCTGCAAATAAGCTTCTGGAAAGCATTACAAATAGGAATCACAAAGATGTATGTCTAAGCAATGCGGCTTGTATCATTGACCAAAAGGACACAGAAGCTTCCTCCAATGATTTGAAAGAGGTCGTATCCAAATATGGAAAAGAACTTTCAATTAACTACAGTCAGAAAAGCGATGAATGTATTCGCTTCTTCAATCAATGTTGGAAGGTTTCTTCATCCGATCAGTTCGTCATGGATGTTTTGACCGCAAAAAAAACTGCGTTCCTTCAAGAAGAAATAATTAAGAATATATTATCCAACCATACAGCATATCTATCAAAACCATCGTTAAAGAAGTTATTCATTGATTGGATCCAGAAGTTTTCTGATAAAATAGAATCTTTGACTTTAACAGAGAAGATTCATAATCTAGGATATGATGTAAAGGAGTACTACCTTAAAAAAGTCCAAGAAGTTATTTCATCATTGAATAATGAGGACAAACTACCATACATTAATCATGCCTTAACTCTTTTCCGCAATAACACTACCATGCTTATCAAGAAACTTGAAATTGCAAGATGGTATGTATCACATAACAAGAATGATGAAGCAATTGTTCTAGCAGATGAGATAGGAAACCTAATAACTGGGGCATGTTTAGTTAAGGCCGAAGCTTTGTTCAACAAGGCCAAGGTTGAAACAGATCTAGATAGAAGAGTAAAATTATTAAGAGAATCACTTTCATCAATAACTTCAACAACAGGAACTGGAAGCAGTAAACTAATAGAATCTGTTAATGAATTATTCATTGACACAGCTGAGCTATATTATTCTGTGAAAGATTCAGATAAAGCCTACGCAATTCTTCATGAGCAGTCTAACTTAGGTTCAGAAAGATCGCAAAACTTAATTTCCTGCTATCGACTCAAAGAGATAACTGGACTGAACGCTGAGAATAAGGAAGAATATATAGAGAAAGTAATAACTGAGATTGCGACTTTCAACAACCCATCAAGACTTAATGATACTTCATACCAAAATATATGGGATGAATTATCTATTGTAACTCTCAACAAAATACAAAGTTTGAGCAATCAAGAAGCAATTAATCTGCTTGAAAGATATATAAATAGAGTTGACAAAGAATTCACAGATAAAACTATAGTAAAAAAAAGGAAGGCCAATGTAATAAAAGAGCTGATCAAGAGAAAATACTTAATTGCACGTGAGTCTGAGTTGGCTTCTAATTTTACATCTGCAGCTAATATTTATCATGAGATTAGTACCCTAGAGGCTAAGAAAATACCAACACTAGCGGTCTTACGCTTTATTCTTTGCAAACTTAAGGATTATCAGAATTCTGACATCCTCAATCATAAGGATAATATTTATTCCGTAATGAGAAAAGCTTCAGATACATTCATGACGGAAAAGAAAGATATTGCTTATCGATTTGCCTTGATTCTGCTTAAATCAGGAGATATAGACGAATCTTTAAGCGTGCTGTCAGAGTTTCTTCCTGAAGAAACATACCTGAAAAAAGCATGCGAACAGGGGTACATTGCTAAAGCTTTATCAAAACTTGATGAATTCAATCATAATTTAGAGTTGATTAAAAATAGAGAAATGTCATCGGATGACGCAATCTATTTCATTAATCATATGCTGGACTATGCAGAAGAGATTAAACCTGTATTAGAAATAAGTCGTCCAGTTTTGAGTAGATACCGTAACAAAATTAAAAATTACGCTATCTCTAAACTCTTTGATGAAGGAAAATATAATGTGGCTTTTGAAAAGCTGAAAAAAGTTCATTCTGATTATCTTGACAATCTTACAGTCTTAAGAAACATTGCCATTGTATGCTTAAACATGGCAGAGTCTGAACAACTAAATGATTCAAATTATAAAGAAGTTATTTCTGTATGGTTGACCGCAATTTATCAGGAAAAACTATTTATAAAATCCCTTGACTACACATCTTGGGATAACAGTTTCACGTTCAGCTTGTATGATGCTTTTGGCCATTTCAATGAAAACACTGTTGGAAATCTGCCAGAGAACGTTATTCTTGAATACGACAGTGATGAAAAAGTTGTAATGATTAAAGAAGTCCAACGTTCTTTACTTGACAGATTTGAAGCAGCAATTAGTGAGAACCAGAAATATCACATATTCTTTACTGAACAAAAGAGTTCGATGGATGCTCTAGTTGAATTGAATTTGGATATTAAATGCAAGTTGGTTGCTCCTTACCTTGCGTCATCATCTGAAGACATATTTGAAGACATTACTGAAGCACTAGAACATGACCGTAAGGAAGGTTATGATAATTGGGAGGATGTATTGGCTGTAGGAGTAGACTATGGACTACAAAACTCAATTTACAATGATTTCAAAACTGCGAATCAATATTTTAGTGAGTGCATAGAAGCTCTAGACTCAATGCAGATAACAAAGACCAAGAATGCATTTATCCAGTCAAAACTTAGCCTTATTCAAAGATTTAATAAGAAATATAAGGCTTTGCTTTCATACACAAGTTCAAAAATATCATCATTATCAGCTGAGAATAAGGCTGATTTCAAGAATGGATTCGGTCAGTATTCTGTGGTTTGCAACGAGCTTAAGGATGTGACTTTGTCGTATTCATTCTCAAACTATGTTATGAGATATGTTGTAGAGGAAGTTAATGAAAAACGTATGTCAAAAGAGGATGCTTCTGAATGCATCTTAACAGTACATCTTCTTGACAAGACAAACACTAGAGTAAACGATAACCTAGCTACATTATTATCTTTGCTTATGCAAGAGTATGCTCAGGAAGGAAGAAGCACGGCATTAACATCAATTAAAAACATATTAAGTAAGACCAGAAGCTGTGATTCATCATTAGACAATGATCTTGTTGAACAACTTGCTATTTTAGCTCTTATATCAGACCACGAAGATCGCCTATCTGCTATATCTTCAGGTATAAGTTCATATTCAAGCGGGACTTCAACATTCGCACAAAAACTTAATGCCAAAGTAACCGAGGTAAAGAGTTAAATGAAATCGTAGAAAGAGTCAATAATAATTCTATTAACAAATCTCAAGCTCTTACTAAGGTTTATGACATATACTGCAAATACCCAAACAACAGTAGAATCTGCGAAAACCTTTCAACATTGTGTAACATGTGTATAATGGAATATGTCATCGGTGATAAGTATGGAAAATCTGGTGTCAAATCAATATTGGATAAGTTGAAAATCAACAAAAGTGCAGAATTCAACAAGCATTGTTCTGTTTTCAAAAAAACACATAACGAAATTTGGAATCAATTGCCATTTGATGCACAGCAGTTGTTAAAGGGTGCTGGGCTTTCATACGGTCAGACTCTCAATGACAAAGGTTATGCGCTAAAGGAAGGCCTTGAATATTATAGGAGCCTTGGAGGTTTTTCTCTTTCAACTTTTGATGATGACATATTCTCCATATTGCATCATCATCATTAAAAATAAACTTAATTCATTATTAAATAACGTAATTTATAAAAATGAAAAATCCATACGAAATATTAGGTGTGTCGCAAGATGCCAATAATCCACAAATACTTAAGGCTATGACAACGGCTATGCGAAAAAAAGAGTATTCTAATACAGACATTGCCCAAGCCAGAGCTCAATTGAGCAAGCCAACTACAAGACTTGCTGCCGACTTTACTTTTCCTATATTTGAATCATATGAAGGATTAAATCCGCTGGTCTCAGGTGTCGTGCTTGAAAACATAGATATTAACACAATTGATTCTGAAGTATATAACTCGCTATAAATATGAATGAGGAATACCAAAAAAGCATTGAAGAAGAGATTACTCTAATTAAAAGAGAGAATCTTAAGCTAAAGAACGACATGGAGGAAATGATTATTACCAATGAACGCAAAATCGATGAGATGATAAGCGAGTTCATAAAGGTAATAGATTCCTTCGATAAGTCAGAGACTGTTGTTAAAGAGAAAGGGTTGGATCAAGAAGAAACGTCCCAAAAGGCTATCAAAAGAATGCTCCAACCCAAAAAAGTTGCAGCTACCATTTTGGATAAATATGACGTACATAAAATCGATATCCTTGGTAAACCTATTAACGAAGACATTTGTACAATTGTCGAAACTGAGCCAGATTTAGAACAAGAAGATGGTATTGTAATTTCAATAGAAAAAGATGGATACACAAGAGGAAATAGACTCATCAGAAGGGCTGAAGTTGTAGTTATAAAAAACTAGATTTCATTAATTTGGGGTATCACCAACACTTGTACGGAATGCTGGTGATACCCCAAACATTCCTGATGCACTATGATTTTGATTCAAGCCTGTCACTTGAAGTAAAGTAAGCATTCGGTAAACCACGTTGTAAATTTTGTGAATTAGTTCCTAATCGGCGCTATTTGTAGCTGATCCGGAACAAGTTTGATAGAATTTTGCCACAATTATTATGTGGTAGAATCAATTTATGCTTATTTTAGAAAACAGATTCTATATAAGAACAAACTTACAGCTGAATCCTGTTTCCATTTACACAAAATTTTGGAGAGTGTCCACAATTTTATATCCGTTCATTCTCTAAAAGTGCATTTTGCTAGCAAATAGCAATAGGGGTGAAAATCCTCCTTATTATCTAGCAAAGCCATGGTAATTTATGTAACGCAATATACAACTAGTCCCAATACTATCGTATAAACGAACAAAAATATCACCAAAACTTTCATCCAGAAATCTGAAAACCAAATACCTTCATTTCGTTTGAGAATTTTGCGTATATTGGATTCATGTTCCGTTAACATTTTCGTCTGTTCGGAACGATGATTCTCCAATATGGTTTCCCATGTTTTGACAGATTGGTTTAGGAGTTGTTGGAGCCTTCTTCAACACCACAGAAGCATTACCTTCGGCTTTAATAGCATCCTGAAGGTCTTGTTGAATTTTCAACAAAGTCTCTTTTATTTCACATATTTCTTTGAGCCTCTTATCGACATCCAGTTTCTCAGTTTCTGTTTCATGGCTGATTTCAACTTTTTTCAACATATCATCAACGTTTATTGATGGTGTGATTTTTGATTTTCTAATTCCCATGATTCATGTTTTTTTAATTGTTAACTTATCTGTGAAGTCCTTTCTTACGTTTGCACATACTATTTGCCATTCTTGCACAGCGGCGTGCCCATTCAAGTTCATCCTCGTCCTTATCTCTTCCCCAACCTCCTGTATCAGAGCCGCCTCCACCACTTGATGCCGCTATACTTGTAGCAGCATT
>OKUF01000495.1_pt1 | contig 12711 bp, 10 predicted proteins | sample 1606781 | NCBI WGS metagenome assembly OKUF01 (sample SAMEA3882555, study PRJEB24775) | human gut metagenome | biome: human-associated habitat; feature: intestine environment; material: feces | place: Netherlands | collected 2009/2010
TGACAGTTTCAAAAAGAGAAAAGACAACGAATGACACTCATTTCTTGTTTAGATTATGGCAAGGGATACGTTCAGTGTTCCCATACCCCATATCTACTCAAGTGTGGGGTATTGCATCGTTTATTTTCTCTTGGGTTTTGTCAGAACCTCGTTGTAGATAAGCGAAATCAGCTCCACACTTTCTTTTTGATTATTCACCATTGAGGGGCCGGATGGTAATTACAATTTGAATATTCAATCAATTCAAATAATAATTACTATGAAAAAAATTCTATCGGTGTTGTATATTGCTACATTGCTGTTTGCAAGTTGTAGCGATGAGTATGACGATTCGGCATTGACCGGGCGCGTAGATAATTTGGAAAATCGGGTGGCCAAATTGGAAGAGCTCTGCAAACAGATGAACACCAACATTTCATCGTTACAAACTATTGTAACGGCATTACAAAAGAACGACTATGTTACGAACGTGACCCCCATCATGCAGAATGGGAAAGAGGTTGGCTATACGATAACGTTCAGTAAAAGTAATCCGATCACCATTTATCATGGTAAGGATGGACAAAACGGAACTGACGGAGAGGATGGGAAACCCGGAGTTGACGGTGAAGACGGAAAGAACGGACATACTCCCGTTATCGGAGTAAAGCAAGATACTGACGGGAGCTATTATTGGACACTCGACGGTGACTGGCTGACGGACGATAGCGGCAATAAAATCAAAGCAGAGGGAACCGATGGCAAGGATGGTACGGACGGGTCGAATGGAGAAGACGGGAATGATGGGCAGGACGGAAAGCCCGGCATGGACGGCAAAGATGGTATTACCCCTAAATTCAAAATCGAAAACGATTATTGGTACATTTCCTATGACAACGAGTCCACGTGGACACAACTCGGTAAAGCCACCGGTGAAGACGGTAAAGATGGAGAGGACGGTATTAGCGGTGATCCGATGTTTACGGATATTGACTATGAAACCAATACCGACTATGTAATTTTTACGTTGTCTAACGGTACGCAGATCAAATTGCCCACGTGGTCGGCATTCGAGGCTCTGAAAACACTCTGTAATCAGATGAATACCAACATTTCGTCTTTACAAACGATTGTTACTGCTCTGCAAAATAATGATTATATTACAGAGATTACCCCTGTTATGCAAGATGGGATAGAAATAGGCTATACGATCAGATTCAATAAAAGTAATCCAATTACTATTTATCATGGTAAAGATGGCCAAAACGGGACAGATGGTTCGGATGGCAAGCCCGGGGCTGACGGACAAGACGGGCATACTCCTGTTATCAGCGTAAAGCAGGATACTGACGGCGTTTATTACTGGACGCTTGACGGCAAGTGGCTGACGGATGATAGTGGTAATAAAATCAAAGCCGAGGGGACAGACGGAAAAGATGGTGCAGACGGTTCAGATGGAGAAGATGGAACGGACGGAGCGAACGGTAAAGACGGCATTACTCCCAAACTCGAAATCAGAGAGGGATATTGGTACATTTCCTATGACAATGGAACAAACTGGACACAGTTGGGCAAAGCCACAGGTGAAGATGGGACTGACGGAACTGATGCCGTTTCGATTTTCAAGGAAATTACCCAAGATGAAGATTATATCCATTTCAAATTGCAGGATGATTCGGTTATTTCCGTGCCCAAACATCATCCGCTGTCTATCACATTCTCCGAAACCGAGGATATTCGGGTATTGGCGGATAAAACATACTCGATCGGTTATACCATTACAGGAGCTGATGAAAATACCGTTATCAAGGCTTTGGCACAAGACGGGTTTCGGGCTGTGGTAAAAAAGACGGACAATGCAACTGGAACCATCGAAATCACTACTCCGAGTACGATTCTGCCGAGCGAGGTGCTGATATTCGTCACCGACGGTAAGGAACGGACGATTATGCGTTCGATCAACTTTGTCGAAGGAGTTATCGTTGTAACGACCAAATCCTATACGGTCGGTTACAATGGCGGTACGGTTACTGTCGATCTCTCGACCAATATCGACTATACGGTCGAAATACCCGAAGCCGATAAATCGTGGATTTCCGTAGCTGATACACGTACCCGTGCCGCTATGCGTGATGAAACCCTGACATTTACCGTAGCCTCCAATTCGGCTCTTACAGTTCGTTATTCGACAATCCGGTTGGTCGATAACCTCGGTATAACATCAGAAACGATTCTTATCACCCAAAAATCTGGAACCTCACAAACCGTTCATGTTACAACGGCCGGAACCCTCGATCAACTTATCAATTCTGAGGATAAGGACATCATCGAGGAATTGACCCTTACTGGCAAGATCAACACATTCGACTTCGACTTTATCAGAACGATGAAAAATCTTAAAGCCCTTGATCTTTCAAAGACCGACAATACGACTATTCCGGCAAGTTGCTTAGCTAATACTAATATTTCGACAGTTTTATTGCCTCTTGGTCTTACTGCGATTCCAAATCGTGCATTTTATCAAGCAGCAATCACTTCGATATACATTCCCGAAACAGTGCAGACTATCGGAGAATATGCATTTTATCAGTGTAAATCTATTACAGGGAACCTTGTAATTCCTGATGCCACTACCTCAATTGGCAACTACTGTTTCACATCATGTACTTTTAACGGCACCTTGACACTCGGCAATGGATTACAAACTATTGGTGAGTCTGCTTTTGGAGGGAACCAATCATTGGTAGGGGATCTAACAATACCTGTAACAGTTACGTCATTAGGCGCTTCTGCATTTAGTGGGAATGTAGGCTTCAATAGACATCTCACGATTGATAGTGGTATAAATATACCGTTTGCCTGTTTTTATGATTGCCGTAATTTTTCTAAACTCACTATAGCTGAAGGGGTTAATATTATTGGCGAGTCTGCCTTTGAAAATCTTTCAAGCATTACAGGTAATCTTAAGTTGCCTAATTCCATAACATCAATTGGGGCTCGTGCATTTTTCGGTTGCTCTAAAATTGATGGGTATTTATCTCTTGGTCCAAACATTACATCAATTGGAGATTGTGCATTTGTAAAAAGCATTGATTCTGAAGAAATAATACAAGAAAAAGAAAAGCTCTCCACCGATCCCGATATGGACTACTATGATCGTATTATATACGACGATACTTATTATTCTGCTATTTTTTCCAAAATATATATCCAATCTTCACTACCGCCGACGATTACTATTAAATCATTTGGGCTGAAAGAAACGACGATTTCAGATAAGAGATTTATTAAAAGAGAAATCGTCGAAAGACAACCGGGATGGAGCAGGAAAAGACAGTATGACATCTATAATGCTTACAGATATAGAGGCTCGTATCCAAATCATTTGATTGTTCCAACCGGATGTACAGCAAATTATTCTGATTGGGAAGTTGATTTAATTGAAGAAGTTGATTTTTAGCTTTTTAACATCAATAATTATGTGTACAAATTCCAACACTCAACCATCGAATGGACAGCAACTGTCACCCGATGCATTTATTGAGAACTCCCAAAACGATACTCAAAAGATGAATACATTTACAGCTTATGAAAAAGCAATTGAAGGCTATCAGTTTCAGGTAGGCCGCTACAACATCTGGATGAACTATTATGCCATCTTCGTCGGCGCTTTATTCGTCGCTCTTTACTCGATCTGGCCGAAAAGCGAAATCGAAACGCTATGTTGCGCATGCAAACCGGTTTGCGGCAAAGCTCCTGCGGCAGTTGCAGAATCGCAGGAGTGGTTCTTGCCCCTGATTATATCCGTTCTCGGTTGGATCGCCTCCCTTTGTTGGTACGGAGCCTTGCTCGGGTACCGTAAGTGGAACGAGCACTGGATTAAAGTGGTACAGGGTATAGAAATGGTACTTAATAAAGATGTATATCCTAATGTTTACACTGCCCAACCGGAACGTCCTCAGAAAGAGAGTTTGTGGAAACGTATTAAGAATATTTTTCGATGCAATAAATCAAAATGTTATGCGCCAGGCTTTGTCTCTACTCAGAAAATTACCGGAATTTTTATTTTTTTCGCAGCATTGGCTTGGGGCGGTTTGATAACCTACATTTTATATCAATGGTGCTGCGGATGGAACCTTTGGAGCATTATCCTTAGTGTCCTGTGTGGCTTTCTTACTGTTGTATTGCTGTGTCGTTTACATTGGGGAAAATCAAGATTTTATTCGTCAACTATTATTGATAGATAGCTACCGGCGATGAATCGTTGAAAAGAAACTATATTTACTTACGAATCATTGCAAGCTACGAATATTATTTTAGTGGAACAATCCCATTTGACGTAAAAAACGGAGGCTCATCGGCCTCCGTTTTGTTTAAAATCCAATATTCAATAAACAAAAATTTTCAACTTTACAAAAAAATGCGGACAAAATGCGGACATATCAGCCAAAATAAAAACCTCAAATGATTGTTTATAAGTCATTTGAGGTTTTTTGAATAGTACCCGGAGCCGGGATCGAACCGGCACAACATTGCTGTCATTGGTGTTTGAGACCAACGCGTCTACCAATTCCGCCATCCGGGCTGCTAAATCGGTGATTTGCTCTGCAAAAGTAATGATTTATCGAGGAACTCCAAATTTTTTTCGCATTTTTCTGCGTCCTTACTGTCTGCCGAAGTGGACGAGGAGCCTGGCGGCCTTGGCCGGTCCGACGAGGGCCGAGAGTTCTTCGGCAGGGGCCGTGCGGATTTTCTCCACCGTACGGAAATGGCGCAACAGGAGCTCTATGGTCTTCGGGCCGACTCCTTCGATATTTTCCAGTTCACTGTGAATGAAAGCTTTGCTTCGCTTCTGCCGGTGGAAGGTGATGCCGAAGCGATGGGCTTCGTCGCGGATGTGACACACCACTTTGAGCGGTTCACCCGTACGGCTCAAGTAGTAGGGCATCGGGTCCCCGGGGAAGAAGATCTCTTCGATCCGCTTGGCCAGGCCTACGATGGGGACTTGTTTTTCGATTCCCAGTTCGCACAGCACGGCATAGGCGCTGGAGAGCTGTCCTTTGCCGCCGTCCACGATAATCAGGTCGGGCAGTTCGGCTCCTTCGGCGATCAGGCGGCTGTAACGGCGGAAGACGATCTCGCGCATCGAGGCGAAGTCGTCTGCACCGATGACGGTTTTGATGTTGAAATGGCGGTACTCCTTGCGTGAAGGCTTGCCGTCCCGGAATACCACGCATGAAGCTACCGGGTTGGTCCCCTGCAGGTTGGAGTTGTCGAAGCATTCGATGTGGCGGGGCGGACGGTCCAGGTGCAGCTCCTTTTGCATGGTGGCCATCAGGCGTTCGGTATGCCGCTCGGGATTCTTGATCTCGAGGTTCTTGAGTTGTTCGGCGCGATAGATACGGGCGCTCTTGAGCGAGAACTCCAGCAGATCGAGTTTTTCGCCCCGTTTGGGAACGGTGAAGGTCACTCCGTCGAAAAGTTGCGCGGCCGAGGGGAGGTAGGGAACGATGACCTCTTTGGCCAGCGTTCCGGCGATCGTTTCGGCGATGTGCTGGATGGCCAGGGTCAGCATTTGGGCCGGATCGGTGTCGATGCCCGTGGTGAGCCGTATCGTATAGACGCCCACGACCGAACCGTGGCGGATGCGCAGGAAATTGCAGTAGGCCACATCGTCGTCCACCAGCAGGGAGAAGACGTCCACGTCCACGATGCGTGCGCTGACGATCACCGATTTGCTCGAATAGTTGTCCAGGGCGTCGAGGCGTGTCTTGTAGCGTTGTGCGACTTCGAATTTCAGGTTTCGGGCGGCTGCCTCCATCTCTTTTTCAAGATAGGTACGCACGGGGCGCAGGTCGCCTTTGAGAATCGAAACCGTCATATCGACCAGTGCGTCGTATTCTTCTTCGCTTTGCGCTCCCACGCAAGGTCCCTTGCAGTTGCCCAGGTGGTATTGCAGGCAGACCGAATAGCGCCCTTTGGCGATAGCCGCCGGCGAAAGGTTGAGCGAGCAGGTTCGCAGGGGAATCACCTCGCGGATAAACTCCAGGATACTGCGCTGCATCATTACCGAGCCGTAGGGACCGAAATATTGGGAGCCGTCGCGGTTGAGGATGCGGGTGGACTGTACGCGCGGGAACGGTTCGCGGCGCACGACGATCCAGGGATAGGTCTTGTCGTCCTTGAGCAGGATGTTGTAGCGCGGCTGGAGGGTCTTGATCAACGAGTTTTCGAGCAGCAGGGCGTCCGTTTCGGTATCGACGACGATGTGCCGGATCGCAGCGATCTGCCTCACGAGTACCTGTACCTTGGCGCTGTGTTCCTTGTTCTGCATGAAATACGAGCTGACCCGCTTGCGCAAGCTTTTGGCTTTGCCGACGTAGATGATCGTCCCGTTCTTGTCCAGAAACTGATATACGCCCGGTGACAGAGGCAGCAGGGCCACCTGTTCTTTTAACCCGTATTTTTTTACGTTGTCCATCTGTCGCAAAAGTAGCAAAATTTTAACAAAGACCTCTGCCGTGCGCTGAATCGGAGAATGAGCCGGAGTTTTTCGGCAGAAGTCGTCGATTGAACAGATTGTTAGTGGTTGAAAAGTATTTATATTTTGATTATTTGTCGAAAACATTATACCTTTGGGCCGTTTTATTAAGCAAAATTTGCCTATGAAGAATTTTTTATCCCTGTTATGTATTCTTTCGTTTTGCATCGGTTGCGACAAGGCGTATGATCTGAACAAGATCGAGTCCGGCGATGTAACCATCGGCAACGACCAAAGCGAATGGACTATGCCGTTGGCGCAGATCACGGTCGGGATGGACGAGCTGCAGGACGGCAGTGCGGATATCCGCGCTATTTTCGACGAGGTCGATATCTGGTTGCCGACGACGCTCCCGGGCAATGCGGAGTGGGTCGATATCGTCCGTCTTTCGAGTGATGGAACTTATCTGGACGGAATGCTGGAGGCTCTTATCGACGAGATGCTCGTTCCCGGATCGAAAAAAATGGACGAAGTGGTCGATCTGATTTGGTCCAACGAAGGTTACCGCGAGCGTTTTACGGCGTTGATTCCGGCCGATAGCGAGGAGCTTTTCAAGGCGGAATTCAAGAAGTTTTTCGGCGAGGACAACGAGGCTGGCGAAGCGTTGCGCGATACGATGGGCGAGTTGGCGCGGGAATTTCTTTCCCAGATTAAAATCAATACGATTACTTATAATGCGACGTTGGATGTCGACGATGATTTGATCGATATGCTTGCCGACAACCTCGATCCCGAGGGTACCGTCGATCCGGTCAATACGCTCGATCTGTACGGCGAGGTGCGGAGCAGTCTGCCGGTGAGCTTCGAAGTAGCAGCGGATTTTTCCGAAACGAACGTGGCTATCGCGCCTTTCCTGGTCGAACCCGACGAAGAGAATGACATCGCTTCCGTACGGCTTTACGAGAATGATATCCGGAGCTTGTTCTCTTTCTTTGAACTGAATGTCGATTTTATGCCGCAGAAGTATTATCCGCGCATCGGATTCAGCGACAGCCAGTCGATCCGTATGACGCTGCATTTGAAGAAACGCGGCGGTCTTAATCTGAACCTTTAATCCGGATTCCTTATATGAAAAAGATCATATACACTTTGATTGCGGCGTTTGTCGCATGTACGGCCGTGGCACAGACGCCGAGTGCCTACTTTATGGAAGGTTCGACTTTCCGCAGCCAGCTTAACCCGGCTTTCGCTCCGCTGCGCGGCTATGTGAATATTCCCGTATTGGGTGGGGTACAGGTCAATGCCTCCGGCAACCTCTCCGTCAGCGATATTTTTTATCCGGTGAACGGAAGTTTGGTAACGCTGTTCGACAAGAATGTTTCCGCAGCCGAGGCGTTAGGAAATCTGCGCTCGAAGAATATGCTCGGAGTGGATACCAGGATCAATATCGTCGGTTTCGGTGCATTCCGCAAGGATCATAAGACATTCTGGTCGTTCGACCTGAATGTGCGTATGGAGGCGGAGGCCAATATGCCCTATTCGTTGTTCGACTTTCTCAAGAACGGACGGAACGAGGCCGTTATCAACGACATCAAAGCCTCGACGCAGGCTTATCTCGAGGCCGCTTTCAGTTACTCTTTTCCGTTGACGGATCAGATTTACCTCGGTGCACGGGGTAAGTTCCTCGTCGGCGCGGCCCGTGCGCGGACGTCGATCGACCGGCTCGATATAAAATTGCAGGAGAATAGTTGGAATATCGACGCGGACGGTTCGTTCGAAATGTCGGGCCTTGAGATGAGCTCCATGCAGCGTCCCGACGGGTCGGAATATTATTCGTTCGACGATTTCGACGTCTCTTCCTAACAAAGGACCTGCGGGCTACGGTTTTGCCGTCGATCTGGGTGTGACGTACGACGTGATTCCCGATTTGCAGCTCTCTTTCGCCGTGAACGACCTGGGTTTCATTTCGTGGGGAAAGAAATACCTGGAGCGTGGGCAGATGACCAAATCCCAATCTTTTACCGGCGTGGAGATCATCGACGGTGAGGTTCACGATCCGGAGTTCGATTTCGGCGAGCTGGAGTTCGACCGGGTGCAGGCCTCCAAGGGCAAGACCGAGATGCTGCGCACCTCGATCAATCTGGGGGCCGAGTACGAGGTTTGGCGTCACAAGATCGGCCTGGGTCTGCTTTACAACGTACGTGTCTGGGATGTGAAGACGTTCCACAACCTGACCGCCTCGGTGAACTTCCACCCGATTCCCTGGTTTACGCTGACTACCAGTTATTCGTTTCTCAACGGCCAGGGGCACGCCCTCGGTGTGGCGATCAATGCCTGCCCCAGTTGGATCAACTTCTTCCTGGCGACCGATATGTTGATTTGCAGCCATACGCCGCAGTTCCTGCCCGTCACTTCGACTTCGATGAACGTGACGCTCGGCATCGGCGTTCCGATCGGGCGGCGCAGCCACCGCATTCCGGGAGAGTATCTCTACCGATAATAATATTGTATGATATTAGTTAAGAAGCCTGCATCGGTAGATGCAGGCTTCTTTGATGCGGTGTTTTCTCTTTTTACGATTCTTTGCCGTAACCGGTGTTTGCCGGTTTTCGATGGCGGAATCCCGAAGGGGTACGTCTTCGGGCCGGAGAACACGTGGGAACGGTAGGATTTGATTATGGGACCAAAGTCGGCACTCGTTTTACCGTCCGCAGCAAAGGTGATCGACCGGAACGTCGAACGGATCGGCGGGCAGCTCCTCCACGACCTGATGCGGATAGCACACGCCTGCCTTGAAAGCCCGGAAACCCGGCTGCGACAGGTATTTGTCGTAGAATCCCTTGCCGCGTCCCAGGCGCATGCCTGCGGCGGTGAACGCCACACCCGGCACGATGATAAAATCGATCTCCTCGGGGCGGCACAGCGCAGTGGCCTCCGGTTCCGAAATGCCGAACGAGCCGGAGTCGTTCATCGAGGCGGGATCGTAGTCGTAGAATCGCATTATGTCGCCTTCCACGCGGGGCAGTACGATCCGTTTGGAGCGGCTCCAGCGTTCGAGCGTCGGGGCGGTGAGGGGTTCGTCTTTGAGCGAAGCGAAAAGGGCCACCACTTTGGCGCGTGCGAAGGCCGGAAGCCTCTCCGCTTCGTTGAAAATACGCGCGGAAAGCTCTTCGCGCTGTTCCGAAGAAAGGGCCGTATTGAGCCCTTTCATCTGTTTCCGGATTTCCGTTTTGGTCATAAAATGCCTGATTTTAAGCGTAAATTTCGAATTGTTTTGTGTTGTTATTATGCAAACAATGACTATCTTTGCCGGAGCGCAAACAAATTTTTAACAAAAATAAACAAATTTCAAACATTATGGGCTGTTTTCTAACTAATTCTTCTCTTGGCAAGAAGTTGGTAATGAGCATTACCGGTTGTTTCCTCGTGCTCTTTATCCTCTTCCACATGTCGATGAACATCGTGGCGATCTTCTCGCCCGAGGCGTACAACACGGTCTGCGCATTCCTGGGTGCCAACTGGTATGCGTTGGTCGGAACGCTGGTGCTGGTCGCCGGTATCCTGATTCACTTCATTTATGCGCTGGTGCTGACCGTGAATAACTATAAGGCACGCGGTTCGCAGCGTTATGCCGTTACCGTGAAGGAAAAGGGTGTGCAGTGGGCATCGAAAAACATGCTTGCGCTGGGGTGGATCATCCTCGGCGGTCTGTTGCTCCATCTGTTCAACTTCTGGTCGAAGATGCAGCTGGTCGAGGTGCTGGGACACCATGAAAATTCGCTCGGCTTCTCGCCGCAGGACGGCGCTGCGCTGATTCAGTACACCTTCTCGCAGTGGTACTACGTGGTGATCTACCTGGTTTGGTTCTTCGCCCTCTGGTTTCACCTTACGCACGGCGTGTGGTCGATGTTCCAGTCGGTGGGCTGGGGCAACGACATCTGGTATCCGCGCCTGAAATGTATCGCCAACATCGTGGCGACCGTCGTGTTCCTCGGTTTCGCTGTGGTCGTGCTGGTCTATTTCTTCCGGAGTCTTTGCTGCGGTTGTGTCTGCTAACATCTTACGTTGAATTATAAAAATATAGAGATATGGCTTTCAAATTAGATTCAAAAATACCCGCCGGGGAACTCGCGCAAAAGTGGAGCAACCACAAGGCGGCGATCAAGGTAGTAAGCCCTGCCAACAAACGCAAACTGGATATTATCGTCGTAGGTACGGGCCTGGGCGGTGCCTCCGCAGCCGCTTCGCTCGGCGAACTGGGATACAACGTGAAGGTTTTCTGCATCCAGGACTCTCCGCGCCGTGCGCATTCGATCGCGGCGCAGGGCGGTATCAATGCGGCCAAGAACTACCGCAACGACAACGATTCGATTTACCGGTTGTTCTACGATACGATCAAAGGCGGCGACTACCGCGCCCGTGAAGCCAATGTCTACCGTCTGGCGGAAGTCTCCTCCAACATCATTGACCAGTGTGTGGCCCAGGGCGTTCCCTTCGGCCGTGAATACGGCGGCCTGCTGGACAACCGCTCCTTCGGCGGAGCCCAGCTCAAGCGAACCTTCTACGCACGCGGACAGACGGGCCAGCAGCTCCTGCTGGTGCTGCACCCGGCGCTCCCGTGCATCCAGCATCTGGACCAGCGAAACAGTTGTCTCCATTTTCTTCTCCTCTCAACGATGCTTCTTGAGCATATCCATAAAAAGCTGCACCTGCGGCAGAGCCGCAGCGTCCCTCTGGCAGAAAATATAGGTGCGCCGGACGAAGGGCTCGCCGTTCTCGAAGGTGCAGGGCTTGACATAGCCCTTGAAGTTCTCCAGCGCCACTTCCGGTATCAGCGCCCAGCCGAGGCCCCGCTCCACCATCTCGCGGCAGACCATGATGTTGTCCACCACAAAGTTGCCTGTGTCGTTGGTCACACCGTTCTCGTAGCGCCAGCGGGCCATCTGGGCGCTGATGGTGGCGTCGCTGCTGTGGTCGATATAGAGGTAGTCGGAGATGGGACGGTCCTTGTTCTCCTCACTGCAAATGAGGCAGATGTTTTCCTGCGAGAGCAGGAACTGGGTACCGTCCCACGGGTACTCGCCGCGCAGCACCGCAACGTCCAGCGATGAGTCCAGCATCTGCTGGTAGATGTTCCGGCTGTGGCCGGTGGCGATGTCGAGACGGACTTTCGGGTAGGCCCTGTGGTACTCTGTCAGCACCTCGGGCAGGCGGTAATAGGAGAAGTTCACCGAGATTCCCGCCCGCAGGGTGCCACAGGCTTCGCCCTGGATCGAGGCCAGCTGGCGGCGCATCTTCTCCATTTCCCGGGCAGCGGCGGCGCTGTGGAGCAGCACCTGCTCCCCCGCCGGTGTGAAGCGGATGCCCTGCCGCGAGCGCAGCACGATCTCCACCCCAAGCTCCTGCTCCAGTGCCTTGATGCGCTTGGACAGCGCCGACTGGGTCATATACAGCTTATCCGCTGCATGGGTGATGTTGCGGGTCTCGTCCAGTGCGTGCAGCAGCTCGTAATCTTTTTCGTCCATCGTGGCTCTCCCCTCATGCCTTAACTTTTCTTATTATTCCTGTTCGCGCTCTTTCCCGGCGCATTTTCGTCCTGTTCCATATCTGTTATTCATAATACAACAGATTTTTCCAAATGAAAAGGGGGATATTCGCCTTGATTTTCCGGAAAGTCCATTCCGAAATGGAATATTATTGTGTCCAGCATTTCTTCTTTTCCGGAATATGCCCTTCGGCACGTCCTCCTTGTGGAAAACGGCCTGCTTCTGTGCTACAATAAGCCCAGACGAACACGACCTTCTTCCGAAAGGAGTCCTCCCATGCGCACCGTTCCACTCACTCATCAGCGCGTCACCATCCAAGACGACTTCGACCTCGACAAGATCCTCGAAAGCGGCCAGTGCTTCCGCCCCCGAAAGCTGACCGACGGGCGCTGCCGCTTTGTTTCCGGCAAAGCGCTGCTCTATCTGACCCCGCTGGGCTGTGGGCAGTACGACGCCGCGTGGTGCGGCGCGGGCTGGGATGTCTGGGCCGGATATTTCGATTTAGGCCGCAGCTACGCCGCCCTGCGGCAGAGTCTGGCGGGCCAGAGCGCTTATCTCGACGCAGCGCTGGCCTTTGGGCAGGGCATCCGGGTGCTGCGTCAGGATGAGTGGGAGATGCTGGTCAGCTTCATCATCTCGCAGCGAAAGAGCATCCCGGCTATCCGCAGGGCGGTAGAGCTGCTTTCGGAGCGGTTTGGCGAGCGG
>OKUF01000499.1_pt1 | contig 12660 bp, 9 predicted proteins | sample 1606781 | NCBI WGS metagenome assembly OKUF01 (sample SAMEA3882555, study PRJEB24775) | human gut metagenome | biome: human-associated habitat; feature: intestine environment; material: feces | place: Netherlands | collected 2009/2010
TGGGGGAAGTGGCGAGCGAGGACTGCGTGGAAAAAGCGGTCAATTACCTGTTGGTTTACGAAACCGTACGCGAACAAATGCGCGTCACCCAGCGCACGATCGAACGCGTGTCGATGAACATCATGGATGCCCTCTATGCCCGGTTTCCGCAAATCCGCCATATCCGCTGTACGGTTTCGAAGCTGGCGCCCCCGCTGGGCGGGAAGCTCGAAAAAGTGAGCGTCGTGCTGGAGAAATAAACCACACTGCGACAACGAATAAAGCGAGAGGAATCGATTCCTCTCGCTTTATTTTTCTTCCCGACGGAATAATCACAACCGCTCGAAAACGATCCGTCCGTAATACTTTACCGAGCCTGCTTCTGTTGCGAGAACCTTCCACACCATTCGCCGCTCGCAAATTTCCGACACCGTAAGCCGTGCCGGAATAAATCCGTAATCCACAGTTATCCGTCTTCCTGTCAGACTCCAGGCAAAATGCTCCCCGTTATCGGCCACACCCCGTCCATCGTGTTCGAAAGTCATAATCCCCAAATACATGGGCACATCACAGGCTCCATCGTCGTCCGAATCATCCCAATCGTAATCCGGCTCCTCGACCGCACGCCACCTACCCAAGATATTTTCGGCATCGATCGCTTCCTCCCGGATGCCCTTGTCACATGCGAAAAGTGCCAACGAGAGCAAAGCAAACAATGTAACAAGACACAGATAAAATCTTCGCCCCCTCTATATAATACAGACAATAAATAACGTCCGATCGACAAATTCTCCGAAGGGGCCTGAAATTCCCCCGTCGCTCTTCTTTGCGTTACGCCACCGAGCAGGGGATTCCCAGCGCCTCGACCCGGGCAGCGATCGCCTGCAAATCTTCGCGGGGGACTTTCTGCAAGGTTTTGCACGGAGTGTCGCGGTCGAGCGAATAGACCATCACCTGACGGGGCCGGATCTCTTCGACCAGCTTCAACCAGGCCGCGACCTCCCGCTCGGTCGTGTTGTCCACCGTACGGCCCTCGCACTCGCCCCGCAGGAACATCGTCTGCAGGATCATCTGCCCGTCGAACAGTTTCATGTTCTTCACCACCTCGGCCACCGAATAGGTCCCGCACGGGTTATTGATGAGCCGAACCGTATCGTCGAAAGCGGAATCGAGTTTCAGGATGTTGTTATCGACCCGGCGCAAGGCCCGGCGCACGCTCTCGCGGCCGATCTGCGTCGCATTGCTCAACACCGAAATCCGCGCCGAAGGGCAAATTTCGTCCCGCAAGACGATCGTATCGTCGATGATCGCCTCGAAATCGGGGTGCATCGTCGGCTCGCCGTTACCGGCGAAAGTAATCACGTCGGGAGGCGTACCTTCGGAAACCATCTGACGCAAGGTCGCTCCGAGCATGGTACGCACGTCCTCGCGCGAATTGAACCGGCGGGCGCCCGGATGTTCGGCATTCCAGCCGCATTCGCAATAAATGCAATCGAAGCTACACAACTTCGATTGAGTGGGTAACAGATTGACACCCAATGACAGACCCAATCTGCGGGAATGGATCGGGCCGAAAATAATATCGCTATACAGTGCAGTCATATTGACAAAATTAGAAAATATTCTCTTCTTTGCACAAATATTGCTCCCTTTTTATACGTTAATAGAAAAACGGCATGCAACGGGACCTCCGAAAAACGAATTCGGTCCGAATCGGGAACACGATCGGCCCAAGGCCCCGACGCATGAATCGTCCAACCGAAAACCAATGAAACGACACCTTATGAAGCATAAATTCGGCTTACTTCCCAAAGTGCTCCTGGCTATCGCGCTGGGCATCGTATTCGGCCTCTTCGTTCCCGAGTGGTTCACCCGAATCGCATTGACCTTCAACAACATTTTCGGCAATTTTCTGAACTTCGTCATCCCGCTGCTGATCCTGGGCCTCGTGGCTCCGGGCATCGCCGACCTGGGCAGCAAGGCAGGACGGCTGCTGGTAATCACCGCAGCCCTGGCCTATGCCTTTACCCTGTTTTCGGGATTCGGAACTTTCTTCACAAGCCTCGGGGTCTTACCCCGGCTGCTAGGCGGCACGGAGATGAGCGCCCCGGGAGAAACCGCCGCAACACCCCTGCAACCGTTCTTCACGGTCGAAATGCCCCCGTTGATGGGCGTGATGACCGCCCTCATTCTCGCCTTCGTGCTGGGACTGGGCATGGCTTACATCCACAGCGACAAGCTCAAGGGCATGATGGATGATTTCAAACTCATCATCGAGCGCGTCATCTCGAAGGTCATCATCCCGCTGCTGCCCTTCTACATCTTCGGCATCTTCCTCTCGATGACTCAGTCGGGGCAGGTATCGGGTATTCTGGGCATTTTCCTCAAGTTGATCGTGATTATCTTCGTGATGACGGTCGTCCTGCTGCTGATCCAGTTCTCGATCGCAGGCCTCGTGGCAAGGCAGAATCCGTTGAAGATGCTCCGCACGATGATGACCGCCTACATGACGGCCCTCGGTACGCAATCGTCGGCAGCCACGATCCCCGTGACGCTGGCACAGACGGTCAAAATCGGCGTCCGCCCCGAAGTGGCGGGATTCGTCGTCCCGCTCTGCGCCACGATCCACCTCTCGGGTTCGATGATGAAGATCGTCGCCTGCTCGCTCGCGGTGATGATGCTCTCCGGACTGGACGTTTCGATGGGCACCTACTCGGGTTTCATCCTGCTGCTGGGCATTACGATGATCGCCGCACCGGGCGTACCGGGCGGAGCCATCATGGCTGCGATCGGATTGCTGGAGTCGATGCTCGGGTTCGACGAAAATATGATCGGACTGATGATCGCCACCTACATTGCCATGGACAGTTTCGGTACGGCGACCAACGTAACGGGCGACGGTGCGATCGCGGTGATCGTAAACGCCATCGACAGCCGAATGATTCGCCGGGAAAAACGATAAACCTACTGTTAATATTTTCACATTCGAAAAAAATCTTTAACTTTGCGAGCATCGTTCATAAACGAACAACCGCTGTCAAGTGAAATAAGAGGATTAATTTAAATCAATAATTATGGCTAAAATCAATTTGAAACAGTACGGCATCACGGGTACTACGGAAGTAATCTACAACCCGTCGTACGACGAACTCTACCGCGAGGAGACCCGCAAGGGCCTGCGCGGTTATGAAAAGGGTCAGGTAACCGAAATGGGTGCCGTGAACGTGATGACCGGCGTTTACACGGGTCGTTCCCCGAAAGACAAGTTCTTCGTCATGGACGAAACCACCAAAGATACTATTTGGTGGACCTCGCCCGAATACAAGAACGACAACAAACCGGTGACGAAGAAGACCTGGAAGGAGCTGAAAAAGATCGCTGTCGAAGAGTTGTCGAACAAGAAGCTCTTCGTCGTGGACACGTTCTGCGGAGCCAACGAGAACACCCGTCTGAAGATCCGCTTCATCATGGAGGTCGCCTGGCAGGCGCATTTCGTGAAAAACATGTTCATCCGCCCGACGGACGAGGAGCTGGAGAAGTACGGCGAACCCGATTTCGTGGTGCTGAACGCCTCGAAAGCCAAAGTCAAGAACTACAAGGAACTCGGACTCAACTCGGAAACGGCGGTCGTGTTCAACCTCACCGAAAAAATGCAGGTAATCATCAACACCTGGTACGGCGGCGAAATGAAGAAGGGTATGTTCTCCTACATGAACTACCTGCTGCCGCTGAAGGGCATCGCGTCGATGCACTGCTCGGCCAACACCGACAAGGAGGGCAAGAACACCGCCATCTTCTTCGGTCTGTCGGGAACGGGCAAAACCACCCTTTCGACCGACCCGAAGCGCGAGCTGATCGGCGACGACGAGCACGGTTGGGACGACGACGGCGTCTTCAACTTCGAGGGCGGATGCTATGCCAAAGTCATCAACCTCTCGAAAGAGAACGAGCCCGATATCTGGAACGCGATCCGCCCCAACGCCCTGCTGGAGAACGTTACGGTGGACAAGAAAGGTAAGATCGACTTCGCGGACAAGTCCGTGACGGAGAACACTCGCGTATCGTACCCGATCTTCCACATCGATAACATCGTGAAGCCCGTATCGAAGGCCCCGGCTGCCAAGAACGTGATTTTCCTGTCTGCTGACGCGTTCGGCGTTCTGCCTCCTGTGTCTATCCTGACGCCCGAGCAGACTCAGTACTACTTCCTCTCCGGTTTCACCGCCAAACTGGCCGGTACCGAGCGCGGTATCACCGAGCCGACGCCGACCTTCTCGGCTTGCTTCGGTGCGGCGTTCCTCTCGCTGCATCCGACCAAGTACGGTGAGGAATTGGTAAAGCGCATGAAGCAATCGGGCGCTACGGCTTACCTCGTCAATACGGGCTGGAACGGTACGGGCAAACGAATCTCGATCAAAGATACGCGCGGCATCATCGACGCCATCCTGGACGGTTCGATCGACAAGGCCCCGACCAAGACGCTGCCGGTATTCGATTTCAAGATCCCGACTGCACTTCCGGGCGTGGATCCCAAGATTCTCGATCCGCGCGACACGTACAAGAACGCGAAGGAGTGGGACGAGAAGGCGGCAGATCTGGCCGGTCGTTTCATCAAGAACTTCGAGAAGTTCACCGGCAACGCCGAAGGCAAGAAACTCGTAGCTGCAGGTCCGCACCTCAAATAAGACGACGAGCCGACAAGCTATTTTCACAAAGAGAACGGTCCGGGGCTAACGCCCGGACCGTTCTCTTTGTCGCTCGACCGCACGATCACTCCTTCGGCAACCTATATTCGGACAGTCCCTCCCTACAAGCGGTATCGTGGAACACTATTTGTAACACCTTCTTATAATCAATCCATTATATTATGAAAAAAGTAATCCACAGAGCCGGCACACGAGGTCATTCCGACCACGGTTGGCTCGACAGCTACCATACGTTCAGTTTTGCTGACTACCACGATCCCGAGCGCATCCATTTCGGCGCATTGCGCGTACTCAACGACGATACCGTAGCCGGAGGAGAGGGTTTCGGCGCACATCCCCACGACAACATGGAGATCGTTTCCATCCCGCTCGAGGGCGAACTACGACATCAGGACAGCATGGGACATACTTCGGTGCTGCGCACCGGGGAAATCCAGGTGATGACGGCCGGAACGGGAATCATCCACAGCGAATTCAACAACAGCCCCGACCGTCCCGTCAAATTCCTCCAGATATGGGTATTCCCGGATCGACGCGGACTTCCGACCCGTTACGAGGAGATCACGCTCGCTCCGGCACGCACCAATGAGCTGCGCACGATCGTGGCTCCCGAAGGCAATGGTTCCGAGCATACGGCCTGGATTCATCAGTCGGCCTGGTTCCACACCCTGAACCTGGAGAAAGATACCTATGAATACGCTATGCGCCGGGAAGGGAACGGTCTTTACGTCTTCGTCCTTGAAGGCGACGTAACGGTCGAGAACGAAAAGCTGGCCTCCCGGGACGGCATGGGCATTTGGGAGCAGAACGACATCACCCTCCATACGGACGGGAAAGCCAGCCTGCTTCTGATCGAGGTACCGATGCGGTAATTACCCCAACCTTTCCCAAGAAAAAGAGCGGCACTTAACAATCAGCCTTTTAGAAAGAATATAAAGATATATAATCTATACCACTAATAAATACTCCGTTGTAGTACAAAACTATAACGGAGTATTTTACAAAATAATTGGAATAACTATTTTGTGAAGGTTTCTATGTAGTCTGAATTAATACCAATTTGTGCATAAAGGCATCTATCAGAAAATAGAGGTATTCTAGAAACATACACCTCAATAAAATTTGATACATTATAATCAAAATGCAACATTTGATGTAGATCAATCGTCTTTCTCATAAAAAAATTATACCTTAGTAAACAATATAAATTTATTGATCAATAATTAATACAAAAAGGATAAGTAATAAATAGCACATAATATATGACAGAAAAAATTCGTGCAAAAAGAAATAGGACACTGACTATTTCAGAGAGTGAGATACCAATTTTGGAGAAGTTTATCCTCTCTGCAAATGATATTAAATCTTCGTTTGTTGATGACTGCGTGATTAATGCAGACCTATTTGATTGTATTGACCATATTCCAAATAAATATTTTAATTTGATAATCATAGATCCTCCATATAATATGGATAAGGATTTTCATGGGAGAAAATTTTCTAGCATGGAATCTAATGTTTATGAAGATTATCTAAGAAGTTGGTTTAACAAGGTTTGTGATAAACTTGCATCCAATGGGACCCTTTATATGTGCGGAGATTGGAAGTGTACATCGTCTATGCAAAGAGTAATAGAGGAACGTCTTACTGTCATTAATCGTATTACTTGGCAAAGAGAGAAAGGAAGGGGGGCAAAATCGAACTGGAAAAACTCTATGGAAGATATTTGGTTCGCAGTAAATAATGTAAAAGATTATTATTTTGATGTTGAACCAGTTAAAATTAAACGCAAGGTGATTGCACCATATAAAATGGATGGTAAACCAAAGGATTGGGAAGAATCAGATTCTGGCAACTTCCGTATAACTTATCCCTCTAATTTTTGGGATGATATAAGTATTCCTTTTTGGTCAATGCCAGAGAATACAGATCATCCAACTCAGAAACCAGAAAAGTTGTATGCAAAACTTGTGCTTGCATCTACTAAACCAGGAGATAAGATATTCGACCCATTTTTAGGAAGTGGAACTGCAGCGGTTGTTGCACGAAAACTTGGAAGAAGTTATTGTGGTGTAGAAATCAATCGACAATATTGTTATTGGGCAGCAAAGAGATTAATAAATGCTATTGATGATAAAACAATCCAAGGATATATTGATGGCGTTTTTTGGGAGCGTAACACATTGTGTGATCAAAAAAATAAAACTAAAGTTCAATCTAAATTATTCTAGATTATGAATCAGATTGTCCAGGATTTTGTTAAATTCGTAGAGAATCATAAAGAGATTAACACAAAAGAGGAAATGATAGAAATTGTTCGTAAACGCTTTGCCTTGGTAAAAGATGGAAGAGCTGTCTACCATACAGATTTTTTTGCAGTCGTTTTTTGTTATAGCAAGAATAACTCTTTCAGCAATGTAGTGTTATCCCTGTCCAAGCTAGAAAAATACGATCGTATTCCTTGTTTTGTGGTTTTAGTAAAAAAGGATTTAGACAATATTATATATTTAATTAACACGACATTCCTCGATAAAATAAGCCATAGTTCACAAGATTTAAGAGTGGATAATATCAGAGGTAGTTTTCTTGGGAGTAATATCCGCAAGGAGCTTGAGGAAATAAACAAAAGCAACAAACCTGACGATTTCGATGAGTTGTTCTCATATCATCAAGGTTTTACCTGGCAAGAGAATATTGAAAGATTAGTAGAACGTACTAATAATATTAAGCCTAATAAGACAAAAGAAGTATTAAATGATACCGAAATAGAAAATCTTTTTAAGGCTCCAAGTAGAGCCATAAAATTTGTTGATTCAGATGATTATAATATTCTTCTTCACGATTTACGTAATCGCTGTGAAGAGGTAAAGGATGCTATTATAGTGGCATCACATATTGATAATGTTAATATCCGAGGCAGACTTATTGAGGTTTTAATAACCGCAGACCCAGAAACGCGTAGTCAATTGTTAAATAATATAGCCAACATAGAGCATCTTCTTCCTACATACTATACTAAGAATGACATAGGAGATTATTTTAGAAAATTTGACAAATCAGATTCATACACAGACATTAAAACGAAAGTCCTATATCTCAATTCAAATCCTAAAGCTTATAATATAGATAAATTTCTTAAGCGTATGGGCGAGGACAAATCTGTGTTTATGCTCTTCTTCGTTGGCATTGATGAAACTGGACTTATAAATACTATATTAGTATCTGTATTTCATGACAAGTTACAGAAGACTACACTATTACAACATCATTGGGCCGGTAAAAGTACAAGAGGCACTGCTCAATTCAACGGCAAAACTATAAACAAATTACTAAAAGAGAATCCATTTATTAATAGGATAGACACCAATGAGTCTAAACGATTTTTAACAAAACTCTTAGATAGATAATTACGATTATTACCTCATTAAAGATTAAAATTATAAATATAACTAGATAAGCATATGAAGAAACTACATCATTTCTTACATATGCTACTTTTCTACATCACATTACATCTTTGGAGGATTTAGTTTTAGGATCTTTCTTTCAAAAGATTTATATACACTTTATACTTATAATTAGTTGATTTAATGACGGCCTTCATATAGAATTTCGTGATTTTTGTAAAGGGCAACACTGAAAACCAATCCATTACAAATTAAAAGATAGCGGCACGTTAAGTGCCGCTATCTTTTAATCCATCGCCCATTCGGATCAGAAAAACTTGACTTCCCGGCCTTCGATAGCCGTAAGCAGATTATTGGCCGCCGACGAAGCTCCGATACGGAACAATTCGGGCGTAAGCCACTCCTTACCCAGAATCTCCTCGACGATCGTATAATACAATGCAGCATCTTCGGCACTCCGGACACCGCCGGCCGGCTTGAAGCCCACCTTACGTCCCGTTTTCCGATAGTAATCCCGGATCGCCTGGCACATCACCACAGCCGCTTCGGGCGTGGCGGACACGTCGATCTTGCCGGTCGAAGTCTTGACGAAATCGGCCCCGGCGAACATCGAAAGCAACGAAGCCTTGCGGATCAGATCGGGGGTTTTCAAAGCTCCGGACTCGATAATGACCTTTAGCACGACCTCGGGACTCATCTCGGCACGAATCACCTCGACCTCGTTAGCGACTTCGTCGTAATGCCCTTCCAACATCTTACCCACGTTCAGGACGATATCGATCTCGTCGGCTCCGTTCTCAACGGCCATAGCCACTTCGAGTACCTTCACCTCGAGAAACGTCTGCGAAGAAGGAAATCCGCCCGCAACGCTCGTGATACGCATATCCGTACCATCGACCACCACACCGACCGTTTCGACGAACGGCGGATAGATGCAGATCGACGCCACGTTGGGAAGATGGGGAAACTGTTGGTAAAACTTGACGGCTTTGCCGGCAAATTCCGTAACCGACTCCACGGAGTCCGTACACGACAGCGTGGTTAAATCCACCGCCGAATAACAGAGCTTGTAAACTTCCGGAGTATGGTTTCGTACCGCAGCTTTGCGGATACGATCCACTTCCTCGGCCACCTGAGCCTCGCTCATTGCCGGCGCATATTCTTTCAAATGATTCGCGTATTCCATAACTTTCCTATTATTTACACAGACGGTTCGCCTTCAAAGCGCAAAACAAAAAGTCAATATCGAACCGTCCCCACATACATAAAATCCATAACAAGCCTCGTGCAAAACGCAACCTTCCGTCGGTAAAAACACGACCGTTACCCGTTGTAAAATATCATTTCAGCCCAGAAAGGCCCGTTTCCCAAACGATCAAAAGTGCTGCAAAGACAAACAAATAGAGCCGACACCGATTCGCTTTCGACAAAAATATAAAAAATTTAGATCTTTTTCATATTTCTTCCAATATACCGCAAATTTCGTGCGCATCCGATCCTACCCGGACGATCCGCGTCTGAAAATGGCCATCCCATCTTCAGGAACTCCCCGTTTCGGACTCCGAAATCCGACGACCATCGCTTTAAGTCGCAAGCCGTATTTACGAACCGCCCCTTCCCAGAATCCTGTTCGAGAGGAGGCAATCGAACTTTACCAATCCGGAAAAGACGACCATCGCTCATGTAAGATCGAGCGATCTATCATCGCAAAATCCGATTATGTATCACAATTACCGATCCGATGCCGACCGACTTTCCTCAAAACCACCCAAAGGGAAAGGCGCAAGGTAGGGGCAAGCATTGAATAACGGCCCGCAAAGCTGTGAGCCGCCGCCGAAATCGACAAGAAAAACGATCTTGATACACGAAAGTATAAACTCCAAAAAAATGCAATTATATACTTTTGGGGAGCGTAGTTTTCCAAATCCCCTTCCCGGTAAAAGGATTCAGGGATGGTCAGCATTACAGACGCAGCCACGGACTGCGAACAAGCGTCCCCGGGTTCGATGCTTCAACCGTCGGACAAGGGGTACATGGAAAGACAAAAAATATCCGCACCGGAAACGGTGCGGATATTTTTCATCGAATCCGAACGGATTAGAACTTCAGACCCTCTTCGAAAAGTTTCTTGAAGTGGATATCCTTCATGGCTTTCTTCGCCATCTTCTCATCCTTCTTCACGGCGCTCTTCAACTGTGCCTCTGCCGTTCTCATATCGCCCTCTTCCGAAGCGATCACGGCACGCAGGTAATCGGCCTCTGCGCTCATATCCTTAGCGATAGCACGCTTTGCAGCCGCATAGTCCTTGTTCATCGTGTTAGCGATAGCGGCATTCATACCGTCGAGCTGCTTGGCAGCGTCGTTGTAGTTGCCCTGTGCTGCATTGACCAGGCTCTTCGCCTTTGCATCAGCGCCCTTGGCATACTTCTGAGCCTCTGCCATATTGCCGTTCGCCAGGTTGGCAAGAGCCAGGTTGGTGTTCAGCGCCTCGGAAGCCTCGCCCAACTGAGCGGCCTTCTGGAAGCATTTCAAAGCATCAGCCGTGCGGCCTTCCTCCGTAAGAACGATACCCAGGTTGTTGTAAGCGCGGGCGTCGTTATACTTCTCGGCAGCATAAGCCAATACGATGTTCTTGGTAGCGTTGTCCTGTGCGATCGACTCCGCAACGAAGAGCAGCTCGTTCAGGTTGAGCTGATCCAGCTTGCCAGCCTCGACAAGCGCCATCATCTCGGCGTCGGTCTTGCCCTCCAGATCGATGGTGTTCACGATCACCGAACGACGGAGCTGCGGCAGAATGTCTTTCTTCAGCTCGTTGAATACGGAAGACATGTTCTTGATCTCATCCTCGCGCTGCGTCGAAGAGGAGTACATGCTCAAAACCTGGAGAATCAGATCCTTGTCTTTGATGTTCGACTTCGAAACCAGCTCCTTGAAACCTTCCCAGTCCTCACCGTAAGCGGCAACGTCGATATCCAGACCCGAATTTTTCAGCAGTTTCGCAAGAACTTTGTCGCCCGATTCGCTACGCTCCTTCGACAGCGTGTCGTTGAACTTCACGGGACCGTCGGGAGAAGCATAACCCTTCACGGCAACATGCTGGGTAGCACGGTCGTTTTTCAGGTTCTCATCCACATTCGCCTGGAATGCCTCCAGATCGGCGTCTTTCAGCGCTTTCTTGGTTACGTTAGCCTTGTTGATCGCATAGAGGATCTCGGTCTTGTCCACGCTGGTAGTCACGCGTTTGTAGTCGCTCGGCAGAGCTGCCATCGCATCGGCGTAAGCCAGATCCTGCTGCAGGGTATTCACACCCTCGGCAACGACCAGACCGCACTCGCGTACGATTGCGGGGTTAGCCTCGAGCTCCTTGGCCTTCACGACCTTGCCCGTATTGGCATTAACCAGCGTAAACTCGTCGCTACCCGGACATTTAGCCTCGACACGCAACTGGAGTTCGGAAATCTGCATACGCTCATCGTAGGGGAACTCGACATGCATGGTGAACACACCGCCCGTCTTCTTATCAACGACCGTATAATTCTCTTTCACTTTCGAACCCTGGAAGAATTTCGGAGTACCGGCAACTTCTCCGCCCTCGAATACCATCACCGGAGTAACCTTCACGATAGCTTTGGGGTTGAAGTACTTCACGGGGAACTGTGCCGTAATGTCGGCGGCAACCACACCGTTATTCAGTACCAGCACTTCAGGTGCACACGTCAGCGATACATCATCGCTGTTCTTTGCCATCTTCTTGAAGCAATTACAGCTCGAAAACGTCAAAGCAACGACCACGAGCAGCAAGCTCAATTTCATCAGCTTTTTCATAAACTAATCTTTTAAAAATTAAATGTTTGAATCCTTTCTTTTTCTATTTATTGCCTGTTTCGTCCGCTCCGCAACAACTACGGAGTAATGCAAATATAAAAATTATCTACAAAACATCATACAATATTCCGGCCAAAATTTTCGAACAGAACCGAAACCATCTCCGTAGCAGCGACCGGGATCCGCAGAGTTCTACTCCTTGTGCTCCGAACGGCGGCGCGGACGATCGCCGCGCTCGCGGGGACGGCGCTCCGGCTCCGTCCAGCCTTCGGGCTGCGGAATCAGTACGCGGTGAGACAACTTGAGCTTGTTGGTCTTGGGATCGATGCCGATGACTTTCACCTCGATCGTATCCCCCTCTTTCAGGCCGGTTTCCTCCATCGTTTCGAACCGCTTGTAGTCGATCTCCGAGATGTGCAGCAGGGCGTCCTTGCCCGGCATGATCTCGACGAACGCACCGAACGGCATGATCGAACGGACTTTGCCGTTATATACATCGCCGACCTCGGGCTGCGCCACGATGCTCTTGATGCGGGACAGGGCCGCGTCCATCGCCTCCTTGTCCAGACCGAAGATATCCACGACGCCCTTGTTGTCGGTTTCGGTGATGGTGATGGTCGTACCCGTCGTCTTCTGAATATCCTGGATCACCTTGCCGCCTGGACCGATCACGGCACCGATCATATCCTGCGGGATGGTGATCTGTACGATACGCGGCACGAACGGACGGTAATCCGCACGCG
>OKUF01000502.1_pt1 | contig 12627 bp, 14 predicted proteins | sample 1606781 | NCBI WGS metagenome assembly OKUF01 (sample SAMEA3882555, study PRJEB24775) | human gut metagenome | biome: human-associated habitat; feature: intestine environment; material: feces | place: Netherlands | collected 2009/2010
ATATCCCACATCCGGGAACGAACATCACAGACAAAGCTCTCCGTATCCCAGTTATAAATAACATATCCGTTTTCTCCCGTCCGTATCCATAAACGTCCTTCACTGTCTTCCACTATCTTCTCAATATAGTTGTCAGGTAAAGACGCAGAACCATTGTCAGTGCTCCGGAATACCTTGAAACGATATCCGTCATAACGTGCCAGTCCGGCAGCGGTGCCGAACCACATAAAACCTCTTGAATCTTTATAAATGGCATTGATTTGGTTGCTGGGCATTCCGTCCTTAACCTCCAGATGTTTGAACATAAAGTCGTGTGAAAAGGCAGAAAAACATGCCACAACGACTGAAACGATAAGTAAAATCAATCTCTTCATAGTAGTAGATATAGGAATATCGTTAACATATTGCAAATGAAACAAAAAGGAATTGTAAAAACAAGGTTTTCAATGTGTTTTTTTATCATTTCATACCCCATCATTTGTTTCCCGGACAGAAAAGAAGGAAGTAACTTCCCTCACAGAAGCTACTTCCCAAAACCAATCAAAAAAAAACCTGTATTAACAACAATCCCTGTATACACGAGGGGTATTTATGAAAACCTATTGCGGTGCATTGTCATAGACGGATTGCAATGTATAAGATGCATCTTCTGTAAAGATGGCCTTTTTCATTACTTCTACTATTTCCGCTGCATTATTCAGATAATCACCGGTAGCATGATTAAAAGCTGTATTTCTAGCAGCAGATAAACCTTTATTAAAATTATGATGAATAATAGTAACCTGCTCCTTTCTAAATGGATAATCATCCAGAACCTTTTTTAAAACAGCTATACTACTATCTTTTGTACAATCATCAACAAAAATATATTCTATATTTTGATAAGTTTGACCAAACAATGACCTTGCACAGCGCTCGATATATTTCTCCACTCCATATACAGGTATTAATAATGAAATTTTATTATACATATATTTATTACTTATAGAACTATCCAATCTGAAGGGATTATATCACTAGAATCTCCTATATTCATAAAACGAGAAGGAGATATTACTCTTTTGTTATCATTTGTATTAAGCCATGCCCCCCACCAACTAAAACTACTATTAGCTATAATATTATGAGTACATTTTGACATAAGAAACATATCTTGCCATGCATTCTCTCCTTGATTACAATCAACAATTATCATATTAGGAATATCAAAATTACATTTAACCCATTCTGCATCATTTGAAAAAATAAAAAAGAAAATTTCCTGTCCATATAGTGTTGTAAAATAAGAAATAGCTTTATAATAATATTGCAAAGTACAAATTCCACCATACAACTTTTGATTTTGCACATTCAAGTAATCTCCTCTCCGTACATGAACAGAAACACTTTGGGTCTTTTTTATTTGGTACAATATAGATCTTGAACATTCAGATATTTCATCTTCTTTAAATCTAAAAATTGCACGAATTTCCCTTTCTATACCCTTAAAATATTTTTCTGATTGCCAATAACCTAAGAAATAACAGCATCCACCTTTTGCATCAGGAATCAACCGCAATCTATCATATTTAGAAGGTATTTCATCTTCTACATATCTCACTTTTAACAAACGAAAAATAAAAAACAAATAACACTTCCATTTTTTATCCAAATGATTAATTTTAATCAATGCCCGAACTACCCATCTATTCAATATATTACTTTTACAATCTACAATACCAAAAACATCATCTAATTCAAAACCGTTATGCGATCGATTTTGTCCTTGCAGCAGGGAATAATCACAACGTATCTTCATATTACTATGCCTCTTAGATAAATAAAAGGCATATTGAAACATTTGGTTTCCTAATCCTCCTTGTAAAAAAACAATTTCTATCATTTTCAAACTAAGTTCCTCAAAGTATATCTATAAAATTATTTTGAAATTAAATTAAGCTGAATCACACGCTTCATTTTCTCAATAAATCGAATAAATAAACACCTACTCTTTATACCTTTCATTTTATTAATTTCATCACCAAAAATTTTATATTTATCACGAAATATCATTTTAGGATATTGGGGAGTTTCCCATTCTTCTGGACGTCCATAGTTTGTTGACAGAACCTTTATTTTACGATCTAGTAAAAATTTATTCAAATGAGACTCGTCATGATAAACAGCAGTTACTTTATTAAAATAATCAATATCCGTTTGCTCCTTACACTCCTGCAAAAGATTAACATATTCTCTTGTACGCCCTCCTGTTATTCCACTCTGATAATAAATATTCCCTTTGCCATAAGGAATACACGCTGTTGAATATATATTACGATCATAAGGAAATTTTCGATTATCATCATAACAATTCCAAGACAAAGACAAAAGAAATCCCTGTTGTTCATTAGGTGCGATTTCAGGCCAAACAATATAATCCAAGAATAAAGAATTACCATTAAAAAAGAATACATAATCAGTATCTCTAATAAGAATATCCTTTATTTTAAGAAATATCTCATAACGTTTTAATGCAATATCAGGCCATGGTAATGCTTCTTGATAAAAACGATGTATATTAACATCTACATCCTCTTGATATATTTTATCAACATCTGTAAATACATAATATTGTTTTACGCATTCAGAATCACTCAAAAAGTATTTTTGACAACTTTTATAAAATTCCTCCCAAAATACAATATATTTTCCTGTACAGATATACAAAATTCCAACCTTCATATTATTTATTTTATATTTAGATTCATATTCACAAAATACTCACCCAATTAAATCAATTATAAAATTTATTTTTTCCTAAAATATTTTTTACAGAATCCATTTCTTCAAATGAAAAAAGTCCTGCAAAGGTGACATAAGTTATAACTCCAATTATAACTCCTCCAATCAATTTTCCCAAATACGAATGCCACAACAATTCCACACTCCCCCATGTTATAATTGCAGTTCCCACAGATAAAGCAAAAATAGGCATGATTGATTTCAACTCATTCATTAATGACAAACAAGACACTTTACGCACAAAATGAGTCATTATATAGATATCTACAAAAGAATAAACAACCAATCCCCAACAAACCATTTCCAATCCAAAAAGAAAAGTCACCAATAAAATAACAACAGCAATCATTTTTTTCCACAATTCCCCTTTCAACTGCATATCAGTCCTACCTTTTACTGCCAAAAAATTACTATTCATCAACATTATAGGATCCCACATATAAGCTAAACACAAAATTCTCAAAAGCGGAACTATTGGTAACCATTTTTCTGTAAACAAGCAAGCTACTATCGGCTCAGCAAGAGCAACAATACCTAACATCAAAGGAAATATAGCAAATGAAGCCATTCTCATATAAAACAAGAACCTCTTCTCCAGTTCCTCTTCATTCTCCTTTATGGAACATAATACCGGAAATAAAGCACGATTTATTATCGCAGACAAATTCACCGAAAACCAACTAGCAAAAGAACTTGCACGATTATAATATCCCAAATTTGTAGTAGAAAACGTTTTACCAATCACAATAGTATATAACTGACTATACAAACTAGAAATAACTCCAGCCAATAATAGTTTGGAGCCAAAAAAAAATAATTGTTTAAAAGATTCCCAAGAAAAAGAAAAGATAGGGAGCCATTTTACCAAAATCCATAAACAGCCAACATTCAATAAATTGTTTAATAGAGTTTGAACAACCAATGCCCATACATTATATCCATTATAAGCTAAATACACACCACACACACCACTAACAACAACAGCAAACAGAGAAGCCACCGTCTGTAACTTAAAATTAAGCGCAAGTGTTAGTTTGGCTCGTTGTACAACCGCAAACGAACTTATTATAATATTCAAAAAAACAACTTTTGCTATAAGTTCCAACTGTGGTTCTTGAAAAAATAAAGCAATATACTTTGCTAAAAAATATAAAAGTAAATATATTATAGTACCAACTACAATATTAAAATAAAAAGCTGTTGAAAAATCTTTTTCTGTAGGATTTTGTTTTTGAATCAATGCCATAGTAAAACCGCTGTCAACAAAAACCTGAGCCATAACAAGAAAAACTGTTAACAAAGCTATTAATCCATAATCAGAAGGTAACACCAATCTAGCAAGAATGATAGTTAGCACAAACTGGATACCTTGAACCGACAAACGCTCTATTCCACTCCAAATTACACTATTAGCAACCTTATTTGAAGAATTTACCATATTATTATTTTTATAGCTTTGTACATAATGAAATTATAAACATTCCCCTACAGAAAAATATTAGTTATATATCCAAAAAACAATAATGAAATAATAAATAGTCCTTTGAGTAAATATCTACCCCTATAACAACAGCTTTCCCCCAATATATTCAATCATTTCCTCATTTACCATCAAATCATCTGACGAGCTAGTATTGTACAATTTACGCCCTTCTAACAAATCTGAAAAAGTAGCTAGGCAATCACTGAAAGTTTAGGAAAAGATACTGTACTCAACACCTTAAAATGCGCATCATTAGAAACCAAATAATCAACTTTGGCAGCATTAACACAATCTACAAACTTATTGTCGTCTTTGTCTGCATGTATTAAATGAAAATGATAATGAGGGTCAATTAATGACACATAAGGAGAATTTAGCAATGCCTGTATTACATTGGATGCTATCAAAGCATTTGTCTTCATACTTATTATTTCTTCATACTCCTCCAATATTTCGTTGGAAACATAAAGAATATATTTACCGGAGTGCAAGCCTCTCCACACATTAAAGTAATTTCCTCTTTTTGAAAAAGATGAAATCAGACAATTAGCATCCAATACTATATCAATCATTATAAGGCACTCTCAAATGTTCTTTTAATATAGCCTCATTCTTATCCTGATCCCACAAACCTTCATCCCACAACTTATCCATATCCTCCTCTACTCTTTGAGCAAAGTAGGCTGTCAAAGATTTACGTATTTCTTCCAAGGCACGCTCGTCTTTAGCATAAGAAAACATCTTTAACAAGTGTAGCTGGACTGGGTTAAAAGGTTCTGATTTCATATTCTTTAGCTTTTATATTCCACAAAAGAACAAATTATATTTCACTTATCCTAGCGATTCAACCTGTTTTTAATTCACAACACTGTTCTTACCAGCTACAATGCCATTTCAATGCCTCAACCACCGGTCATAATCATCCAACCGGTTGATCAGCTGCTGCTTACTCTTTTTCGGCTTTTCCTCTTTCTTCCACGGATCAACCGCCTCGTGCGCCAAATGATAATAGATACTGCTATCCGTACAACCATAAAGTGTAACCACAGCAAGTGCACGCGACTGCTCCGCCTTGACGAGAGGAAGCATAGTCTGCATAACGCCAACCAGCTTTGCCGCCTCTTCTTCCATACCCAATATAGTATAAGCCGGCAACAAAATAGCATAAAGCTTGCAACGCATCACATCCGTATCCATCCGGAGATTGCCATATTCTTTCAACGCCCTGGCAGCCAGGGAACGATCTTCCTCATTCACCCCCTCCGCACTGTGATAACGCTGAAGAGCACTGTGCAAACCATTCAACATACAGTCATTGTCCAGACGGGTATATACATGCTTGTCCTCATCATTCAGGGCAATTACCTCGTACTCACCCGGCATCACACGCAGCAGCGGAACCCACATCCAGTTCTCCACACATACCATCACATCCTTTCGCCCGGCTCCCGGCTGAATGACAACAGTCGCCTCCACCCCCTTAAACCGTCCCTCGGTAATGCGTATCCGGTCGCCCTTGCGCAAACCATCCGGCTGGGGTATATAAACAGGAAGTGTATTGGAATAAGAACGGGCCACCCACTGCAAATTCTCCATTGCGGCATCGGAAAGGTAGGGAAAATACTCACGCTTCCGTTCCCTCACCCGAGGCAGGAAACTGAGTACAGGAAAACGTTGCATCAGTTGGAAAACATCACGCTCGGAGGCACGGACAAATACATAGTTGAAGAGTAAGGGACGCTGGGTATTGACGAATTTGCCGTCTATACGCCTCACTTCCTGATAGGAAGGAGCAAAAAAGCCGAATGAGGGCTCGCCTGCCTGTATGCGGCGGTCCTGTTCCCGTTGCAAACCACGCACTCCTCCCCGATGACAGTCGGGAAGCGACAACACATACCAACGCACGGCATTGTTATTCCGCAAAGCCTCCAACGCTTCGGGAGATGCCACAGAACGCTTCGGTTTATCAAACTGATGGGATAGCTTTTTCATGAGGTTTATCGTCAGAAATCCACGCTGACCGATACTGGAAGACCATATCAGCACAGTGTTTATAACTGGCTGATAAATAGCTTTTTACACAGATTTCATTTTGTATTTCTGAAATCTTTTATTTGTTGTTTCTTTCGTCCGAAGACGTCTTTTCTGTCTGCTTTTTATAGACATGTTTATACCCTCAAAAAAGGTTCTTTACCCTTTATATAAAAGGAATTTAGAAACTTTTTGAGGGCACAAAGATACACTATAATTGTGTATTACACAATAAAAGCGCTTAAAAAATAGGAAAACTTACTTTTGATAAGAAAATAAGAGATGGGTATATTTCGTAATCACAATAAAAGATTCAAGTTTTACAAATATTTATTCAATAGGACTGTAATAACCTTATCCAATTCTATAAGGTCATTCTTTATAGTAGTAAATACTATCTGCTCGTCTACATTACTATATTCATGCGAAATAAGATTGCGCATATCATAAATAGCCAACCAAGGAATTTCCTTATATTCAGAAAGCGGTGATGGTTGTAAAAACAACAACTTTCCTACCTGTTCACCTATTACTTGAAGGCGCATAACACATGCATTGAACACCATCACTTTATCCATGGAGGCTAAAAAATCATCAGCACAATTTATTTCTTTACTCCATTGCTGTATATAGTAAATGGATTCTTTTATCTGGGTTAACCTGTCGCAAATGGTTAGTCGTCCTCCTTTATACATAAATGGCTTCTTTTTCAATATTCTGTTTCAAAAATGGAGGCAGTGAGGAACGGAAACGCACTAAATCAATTTCACAATGAAACATTTCCGTCAAAACAGTCTTCAAAGTGTACATAGTGGATAAAGTAGGATTATCAATATCTACAACAATATCCAAATCACTATCTTCCCTGTTCTCTTGACGTGCAACCGAACCGAAGATACCAATTGATTTAATTCCAAACTCATGCCCAAAACATTGTTTGAAACTAACTAACTTTGCCTTACATTCATCTAAGCATAACATACTTTTCACCAACTTTAGGTACTGGAACAAAGATAAACCTTTTATTTGAACGATACAAGTTCTTACCTCGGTTTCTTCATTTCACACTCCATCGGAGTTCTCTCCTTGCATCAGAACGTCATCATCACCATAAACCGCACGCCCCATTTGTTCGCATCGGGATGATCCAGATAATTCAGACGGCGGACATAGTCTATGTGCAATATCTTGAAAATATTGTGAATACCCACAGAGCATTCCATGTACGGGGTCTTCGGGTCCATCACAAAGCTGGTAGGACGTCCGTCACGGGTCGGGAACAGGAAGAGCTCGCTGTCACCCGGATGCTTCATCGGATTGTTCTTGTCGGTTAAATGACCATACAGCATCTTGAAGCCGATAGCCTCACGCCACTTCAGTTTTTTCAGCAAAGGAATACGGTTGAAAATCTTACCGTTCAAATCCCACGATACATCCAGAGAGGCGTAACGGTCGTTCAGGAACTCCATATTATTAATCAAGTTGAAAGTCTCGCGCTGCAGGATATAGGACAAGTTGGCCGCCGGCATGATCAGCAGCGGGAACGGAACTTTGTTCCACTGCGCACCGCCTTTCACGAACATATCGATCTTACCCCATGACGAGAACCAGAAACGCTTGTACAGCCCGATCTCTGTCAAGTTATAGTTATACTCTCCGCCCAGCACGCCCTTGAAACCGGCCGTGTGCGACAGCGTAAATACCGGAGCGTCAAAAGAAACCGGAATACGGCGTTGCTTGGTATTGACAAATGTCTCACCCGGAGCGTAACGGAAGGCCAGGGAGGCTTCCATGGTCTGAATCTCAGGAACCAACGTTTTCTGGTCATCATTGGTTATATAGGCCAGGCCGCCGGTAGGCTCGTCTGTGCTGTGTTTCACTTCCACCGTGGTCTTCAGGCCAAACTGTGTCTCGTTCTCATACTTCAAGGCGATATTCCGCACGTAGGACATCTGGTCTACCGTAGAAGTCTTGAAAGATACGAACACGTTGTCTTTATCTGTCTTCAGGAACTTATCCGTGGGAGACATCACATCATACTGATAGCTGAACGTGATGGAGTTCTTCGGGAACTCGCGCGGCAGGTATTCCTTCTTGTTGAAAGAGTATTCCACCTCACCCATATACTTGGAACGATGATCCTTGAATCCGTAAGCGTAATATCCCTTGAAGAACAGATGCGGATTCAGGTTGGCCGTGGTCTGCGCGCTCATACGCAGACGCAATCCGTCGATATAGTTATTGGAGATCATGGTGTTTACCGGACCGATATCTACCTTGCTGGGATGCTCCTTGGTCCCGGTTTCCACAAAGTTCTCGATAAACGCCTTCAATACAAAAATCACATATTTGAATCCCGGCATCTGCTCCAGACGCTTTACCAGCATATCCATAGAACTCTCGGTCTGCGTAAGCGGAACCGGCCGGTATTGATTCCAGAAATCGTCTCCGCGCATCATGGCGTCCGCCTCTTTGATCTCGGCTCCCTTACGCTTGAAAAGTTGCTGCGGAAGCTCATCGAAGGCATAATCAGAGTAACGGGTAGTCCTTCGTATCTGGAATCCTTGCATGATCTTCATCAAGGTCATCTCCACAATCATGTCATCGGTTTTCAACACCCACTCCCCATTGGGCAATTGCTCGAACTCCTGAATAATATCCATATTGTCTACAAAGTTCACCCCCGATTTCTTGGGCAGGTTCATTGTACATTTCTTCACCGTATAAGACGAGTCGGCCAATACGTAAAGATGCCCCGTAAAACCGAAGTCCTGCGAGTTATTGGGAACGAAGGTGAGATGGAAACACTTGTCCTTGTCCACGAATGTGGTGTCCATAATGTAAAACTTATAAAAAGAGATGGCATCACTGGACGAAATAGGGCTGATGAAAGGATACTGCAACAGACGGATATCATTGTCGTAAATATTCACATCCGTAAATACATCCTTCAGCACCGTGCTCAGCATATCTCCCGTTGCAAACAGCTCGTTCACACCCGTAGAGCTCATTCCTTTGATAATGGTCTTCTCACTCTTGGGATGTTTACGGTAAATTTTCTGCGAAGCGGTCTCGTCCACCGAAATAGGAAGGATGAATTTATTGGTTTCCTCACAAAGTTCGATCTGGTCTTTCAGGAAAGGCATCTTTTTATACATGCCTTTTTCCAGCATCTCGGGAGTCACATCATTCAGTGACATCGTGATCTTCTGATACTTATTGTACTGATAGTAATCGTTCTCGCTCAACTTATTATTCTTTTTATGAGCGATCACCTTCTTCATCAGTTCCACTGCCGGATTATTCTTACGGGAGTATTTCTCTCGTTTGGGCTTCACCACCACTTCGTCCAGCATGATATCATCCGGTCTCATCCTCACATTCAGGTTCTTGGTGACGCCGGGAATTATATTCACCACTTTTGTTACATATCCCACCGCCGAAAAGGTGAGTTTATTCCAGCCTTTACGGGTTTCGACCTTATAATTTCCATCATTATCGGTAATACTTCCTACGCCTTTTCCTTCATAAAAGACTGACAAGTAGGGTATGGGTTCATTCGTCAATGAGTCTGTTACAACGCCTTGTATATTTTGGGCTGACACCGAAATGCAGCATCCTAATAACAAAAATAGTAGAAACGACTTGATATATTTTGTCTTCATTCTTTTCACCGCTATTTTTATGAGGGAACAAAGTTAAGCATTAACTTAAAAGAAAGTTGCTAATATAAGCTAATAAATACAGAAATCTTACATATTGACCAATAAATAGGTGAAATTTAACACCGGAAGAACCATTATGCAGCAAATAAAAAAGGGGTCTTTTCACAAAGCCCCCTTTTTAAGTTTTCAATAGGTATTAGTTTTTTTTTAAGGTAAAAAGATTGTTTTCAGGATAACGATGCAAATATCGAGCCTTTTTTTAAACCAGCCAAATAAAAAACTATGCCATACAACATGTTTTTAGATTTTTCTGTCTTTTTTGGCAGATTATTATTCAAAATGATCTTTATCGGCCTCATTATATATACAAAGGTAGCAAAAATATAGACTAAAACAGCATTTTAATGAGTTTTTTCTTTTCCCAAGAAATGTCCATCTACCTTATCGCGATGTTTCAGCACCTTTGCATCGATGAAGAAAACAATTTCTTCGGCGATATTGGTTATATGGTCTCCGGCACGTTCCAGCTTACGGATAACGGTGCCGAGTTCCAGGCAAGTCAGGAAATTATCGGGGTGTGTTTCCAGATATTTTGTAAGGACGGCAGGAGCAGCCGCATTGATTTCGTCCAGCAAATTATCTTTACTGAATACATTGAGGGCTAACTCCAGATTTTCTTCATTCAACGCGTTCTTGGTCATTTCGAGCATACCGAGCACTTGTTTCAGCATCTCTTCTATACGCAGGCTGTGGAGCAGTTCACTATCCAGCACGGTTTCCTCGCTTCTCACCACAAAACGGGCTATGCCTTCGGCAAAATCTCCCAAACGCTCCAAATCACTGTTTATCTTGAACATGGCCAGCACAAAACGCAGGTCAATGGCTACCGGATTGTATAGAGCGATAGTGTCCTCTACATCACTGTCTATTTTCAACTCGAACGCATTCACCCTTTTCTCACGGACAATGACTTGCTGTGCCTGGTCACGGTTAAAGGTCAGCACAGCCTCTCCTGCCCTGTCCAGCTGATTGTAAACCAATGTCCACATCTCGTTCACTTCCTTCTTCAGTGATACAAGTTCTGATTCTATAAATTTCACCATATTCTTAATTCTTGTTTTGTTTATCATTATTTCTTTCACCGCAGATTGCGCAGATTCACACTGATTTTAATTTTCCGGACAGAAGAATAAAAAGACAAATCCGCACCATTAGATCTGAAAAGCAAGCAAGCCCGCATCGGGTTGTGGCACATCAGTTCCAGCTTTATCTTATCTCCCATCTGTGCAACGCTGTGATGAATGCTTCACCCGAAACGCCCTGTAATATAATTCTGGGTCGCTTCCTTGCCCGGATTCGTAAATATTTTCTTCGTATCATCATATTCCACCATATTGCCCATATAGAAGAAGGCTGTCTTGTCACTGACACGCGCGGCCTGCTGCATGTTGTGGGTGACAATAACGATGGTATATTCTTTCTTCAGCTCATGAATCAACTCTTCTACCTTGGCTGTAGAGATAGGGTCCAGTGCCGAAGCCGGTTCATCCATAAGCAGAACCGAAGGAGATACAGCCATGGCACGGGCTATGCACAACCGCTGCTGCTGACCACCGGACAACTGATTCGGCAGCTTGTATCTGTGCTCGTAAAGTCCCAGCGTGTGAAGCAGCTCGTCAATGTCCAGCGCATTGTCGGAAAGATACGCTCCGACTTCAATGTTTTCCTTCACGTTCAGATTGGCGATCAGATTGTACATCTGAAATACATAGCCGAGATGTTTTCTGCGGTACTGGGTTAGTTTCTTCTCACTCATATCTTCGAGCTTATCACCGTTGATCGAGATGTAACCGCAATCGGCACTGTCGATTCCTCCGATAATATTTAATAAAGTTGATTTTCCGGAACCGGACGGTCCAAGCAGAACGCAGAATTCTCCTTTTGCCACGGAAAAGTTCATTCCGCGCAATACTTCCTGACGTGTTTCTCCACTTCCAAAACCTTTTTTCAGGTCAACGATCTCCAAAAATTTTTTCTCTTCCTCTGACATAGTCTCCCCTTTTCAAAAAACATATTTGGCAACTGCCATTTTTGATGCTTTAGTTAGTTATAACTAATCTCTAGAGAATTATAGCACATGATATCGGGGATACAAGGAAGAGATATAGTTGTTGAGAAATTTTGTCAGTTACAACAAGAATTTTAATTCCATAAATATGATTGCACCATCTATATTTTATGCTATGATACTATTAGTTAGATTTCCATTTTTTACGATATGGAGTGTTTTTATGAATAACCAAAGCGTTATGATCCCTTTGAAAAAATATCAAGTGCTCCCAAAATCTATTGTCTTGAATAAATATAAACACAAAACATTCGAGGAACGCGTTGCTGAATATAACGGTGAAATTTCAGTTTGTGATTTTGATTGGGGAGAACCTGTCGGAAAAGAAATATTATAATTGAGAAACAAGGAGGCTTCCCATGACCGAAACCCTATCGAAAGCCTGGTCATTATTTGACGCAGGCAATTACACTGATGCAGAAACGCTTTATAAAGAATGTTATGCAAAGATTCCTTCCACCGACCATGACAATTACTGGCAGGTTCTCATGGGATTGATTTATGCAGAAAGCTTTCTAGAACATTTTGCAGAGGCTCGT
>OKUF01000513.1_pt1 | contig 12392 bp, 8 predicted proteins | sample 1606781 | NCBI WGS metagenome assembly OKUF01 (sample SAMEA3882555, study PRJEB24775) | human gut metagenome | biome: human-associated habitat; feature: intestine environment; material: feces | place: Netherlands | collected 2009/2010
TGGCAACACCCTCCTGTGGCACCAGAGTCAGGCCCAGCCATTTCTGCACGATCTTCGGTGCCTTGGATATCTTCGCACCAAATGCCGCGCCAAGTGATTTTCCGACAATTCGGCCTACGACATACACTGCACCCACAACGCCAACAGATACAATAACCGTCACATCCAGAGACGCACCCGACAAGATAAAAAACATCATATAGATCGGTGGCGTAACACGTTCCAGCGGTTCATAAATCTTATCACTCTGTTTTGAGATATTGGCAAATATTGTGCTTAACATCATACAGGCAAGCAGCGAAGAAAATCCAACCATATCCGAGATACCGACACACAGGCAGATCATCATGATTGTGATTGCAAGCCGGTTTCCACGTCCGGTATAAACTTTTACAAGCAGCGTCATGATCACGCCAAGCACTGCACCAAACAACAGGCCGCCAAAAATCTCAATACACGGAGCAATCAAAAGCTTACCCACCGGTGCGCTTCCGCTCGAACTTATAACATTGGCAACTGCCATGGAAAGTCCATACGCAACAAGTGCTACTGCGTCGTCCAGTGCAACAACCGGAAGCAGTGTATTCGTGACCGGTCCTTTCGTCTTATACTGCTTCACGATCATCATTGTGGATGCTGCAGCTGTTGCAGATGCAATCGCACCAAGTGCAAGTGCAAAACTGACATCATATCCAAGCAGCAGCAAAATAGTATCTACTACAAATACAGCCCCCATGCCCTCTGTGATTCCGATGACAATCGGTGCTTTTCCGACCTTTCTAAGGAATGACATCTTAAACTCTGCGCCAATTGAAAATGCGATACAGCCAAGAGCAAGCTCTGTAACCAAATCCATATGATCAATCAGTTCTTCACTCAGAAGCTTCAGACAGTTTGGACCGATTAAAAGTCCAATCACCAGGTATCCGGTTACGTTCGGGAGTCGCATCTGTTTGACAATCTTACCCGCAATCAATGCTGCCAGCAGCATGATTCCCAAATACGTTAATATATTCAAATCCATGATTACGCACCCAAGCCTTCCACAAATGATACCGGAAGTGCAAACATAATTCCGGTGTTCGGCTTGTCCAGTCCGATCACATCGTTGATCGTCTTGCGTGCCTTCTTCATTTCTTCATCATCTACGACAAAGAACATCATCTTTACCACTTCATGATCGTCATCATCCGCAAGGATGGAACGAAGCATTCCAAAGATCGGAAGGTCATCCATCTTCTCGACAACACTCGCCATACCGGTACCATCAACGATCGTACCTCCATGAATCCCTTCTTCTACCAGTTCCTTACAGATCTCGCTTACCAGATCCTCATGTTTCAAAATAACAACCAGCAAATTCATGTTACTCATTTTTCTGTCCTCCATATTATTCTCGTATCGAACAAGATATATTTTATTCCAAAGATGTATGTAGATATGATTCTACACAGACACGCTCTCGCTCGGTTCAGCACGCAATGGTACTAAACTCACTACGTTCGTTAAGTGCCAGCGTGCTTCAACGGTCTGTCTTAGAATCATATCTACATACATCTTCCATCTACATAGTAGTCTTGTTCGACACTATATTAACTCCTTCAGACGGTCGATGCGTCCGAATTCATATACTTTCTTAGCGTATTGTTTCGTGGTGTCGTTCGGCTCGATCAGATCGATCACCATAACCGGATACATGCCGGCACGCCCCGCCGATACGATTCCGTTGATGGAATCCTCCACGGCGATTGCCTCCTCCGGTCTTACATCCAGCATCTCACACGCTTTCAGGTAAATATCCGGTGCAGGCTTACCATGTGCAACCGTATCTCCGAACACCAGCTCATCAAAATACCGGTCAATATGATGCGCCTTCAGATATCCCGTGGCACGTTCACGCACCGTAGAAGTTGCAAGTCCAACCTTAACACCTTTTTCTTTCAGATATTTTAATGTATCTGCGACGCCCGGCTTTAGTTCCACACCGTGTGCCCGGATATGCGCGTCCAGCTTGTTCACGACCGCTTCCCGAAAATCAAAATAATCAATTCCCATACCGACGACATCTTCAAAGCTCTTCTTGTTTGTGTACTTCGTGCCACCCGCGATACGCTCGCAGGCAACGACCATCACATCATCCGGGATTCCCAGCTTCTTGCCTTCCTCTAACTGAAATCTCCTGTATAATTTTTCCGTGTCCGTAATGACACCATCCATATCAAATACAACTGCCCGAAACATCTTCTTTATTCCTCCACGCAGACAACGATTGCAGAATAATTATCCGTCTTTGTCATGTCTGCCCGCTTCAGCACGTATTTTCCCATTGCATCTAACCAAGCCTGTGCAGAGGACGCTTCCTTGTATGTGGCAAGCATCTCTTCCTCATAGACATACTCCCAGAAACCATCCGTCATCAACACAAACGCCTGTGTCTCTCCGCGCTCCACAACCGCACTTATATCATACGTTTTCGTCCCCCACTGTGCGCCCATCGCACGCAGCAGCTTGTTCCGATCCTCGTGCGTACGGATCTCGGATTCCCTGATCTCTCCGGTATCGCATAGAATCTGTACTAAGCTATGGTCACGCGTTCTCTGATATTTTGTTCCATTCTCGTAAATCCGATACAACCGGCTGTCCCCGATATGCGCCCACTGTATCAGGTCCGGTGTGATTACAAGCACAACTGCCGTTGTCTTCATGGAGTTGCACAGCTCCCGCCGCACCTGTTCTTCCAGTAATTCTTTTTGTGCCTGTTCCAATGCATCCTTGAAAAATCCGGCATAGTAGCCCTGTTTTTCAAATCCCTTTGCTATGCTTTCTGCGACCAGCTCCGATGCTATTTCCCCGCAGGCATGCCCGCCAAGTCCATCACACAAGATCAGGCAGAGCTGTTCTTCGTATGTTGCTTTCCGTATGTAATCCTCGTTGTGATCTCTTCCCCCTTGCTTTGTCAGCATCGCAACGTCTACCATGCGCCAACCTCCTACCAATTTTCCCTGTTACCGTTTTCGCTTTTCTGATTATAATATGCCCAGCGGTAGTTTGCAAGCAAAACAGGAGCATGTTTCCATGCTCCTGCCTGTGTAACCTGGTTTTATCTCCGGTTAATTATTCTTTTTCTTCTTTGCTGCCAGAATAATTGCAATTCCACCGCCAAGCACTGCAAGAACGCCAACACCAATCAATACATACAGAAGTACATGACTCTTCTCTCCATATGTAAAGCTGATCGTCTGTTCTGCTTCATTTCCGGCATCATCATGTGCCTTCATTGTAAGCTTATAGTCGCCCTTTTCCGTAACTGTAATCGCTGCAGCATTGTCCTTGATCTCAACTGGAGAACCATTGAGCGTTACCTCATCCAGAGTATCCTCATCCAACTGAAGGGATACGTTGATGTCGTACTGCTCGTTCTTGATCTCTCCATCTTCTACACCCGTTACAATAAAGGTTGGTGCCTTTGTATCCAGATTGAAGTTTACTGTTTTCTCAGTTGCATTTCCAAGTTCATCTTCGGCTGTAATCTTCATCTCATATGCGCCGTCCTCGACTTCGGATGTTCCGTCATACTCGCTACCATTCAAGTACATATGTGCATCGCAGACAGTCAGGTCATAGATAATGTCGTTCAGATCGTAATCCCATGCAAAGGATGTCAGAGTTCCTTCATATGCGCTCATGACCTTTGGATCAATCACTGGTTTTGTCTTATCAATCGTGAAGGAAACCTCCTGTGTATCCTCATTACCTGCGGCATCCTTACAGTTTATCTGAATCTTATAAATACCATCCTCTGTAAATGTGTTTCGGATCAGCGTCGTTGCTGCTGTCGGATTATATCCGGTAATCTGCAGATCCTCTGTTTTTTCCTTATAAGATGTTGGATCAAGATATGTTCTTGTTGCCTGAATCGTTACAGACTTTGTCAGATAGAAGTCCTCCTCGATCTGTGCCTGGAACTCTACCTGCTTTGTTGTCTTGTCGTTATTTGACACGCCACTCAGCGTAATGATTGGCTTGCCTGTATCAATTCTTACCGTATAGCTGGTTGCCTCTGCGGTATGTCCAGCACGGTCTTTACCGGTAAATGTTACCTGATACTCACCTGTCTCACTAAGTGTCTCTGTCATCGTTGTCACACGTGCAGTTGGCTTGAAGTCGATGGTCTTGTAAGCGGCTTCTGCCGCACTGTCGTTTGCTTTTCTTGTGATCGTGATCGTACCAGATGCATCCCACCAGAATGCCTCTGTCATACTAAATGTCAGGGTTGTTCCTGCGTTCAGTGTCGAACCGGAAGCAGTTCCTGTAATCTGCAGTTCTGGTGCTGTCTTATCAACACGGAACTGTACATTTCTTTCTGCACTTCGGTTTCCTGCCTTGTCCACAGAATATACCTTTACCTGATAATCAGCCTCATCTGTATAGCCAAATACCCGGTTATCTGTCTTCAATACATCCGCGGTTACCGGAAGCTGATCCGGTACTGTCTTAATCAACTGGTAATTGAAATCATGTACGTCTTCGTTTGCGTCGCTTACAGAGAAAGCAACCGTTGCATCGGAAGTCAGATCAACAACGCCCATATTCTCAGAGTAAACCATACCTCCATTGATCACTGCAGCAATATTCGGTGCCTCTGTATCCTTGATAAATACAACCTGCTTTTCAACAGCATTGTTGCCTGCATTATCCTGTGCATTGATCTTGATTACATGTGCACCAATACCGGTTGAAACATAGCTTGCCCGGTACTTGTTAGATGTACCGATTCGCTGCCATGTTACATTTACCACGTTGTTATTATCTGTTACTCTTACTCCGGAAGCTGAGATATTCTCATCCTCATAAGTAAGCTCTACCGTTACATTAGAACGATAGAAGTAATCGCAAACAGTTCCATCGAAGTTCTTTCCTGGCTGCTTGCCAGCAGTTGTACCCCCGGAAATCTTTGCTGTGACAACCGGGATTGTGTTATCCACGCGGAACTTCATCGTCTTGGAATCAATGTTTCCTGCCTTGTCTGACACATTGACTGTCACGGTGTAGTCACCATCTGCGGCTTTCTTGCCGATCAGGTTATTCAATGTGAAGCTGTTTTCCTGGCTGACATTTACCAGTTCCTTTGCTCCACTCAGATTTGTTGTCACATCGGTGTCTGGTCCCTTCACTGTGATCGTCGCCTGATTGATTGTCAGGTTATCCGATACCGTTGTCTTGATCAGTACCTCGCCATCCAATGGCTGTGTAATGTTTGTCTTTCCATTGACTGTCAATTCAGCCTTAGGATTTGTCTTATCGACCTTGATCTTATACAGATTGTTTAGAAGCAGGTTCTCACTTGCATCCTGTGCATTAAACACAAGAGATGTACCTGTAATTCCTGCTGACTCCGGAATCGCAATCGTTCCGTTCACAGAAGTCTGTGTTCCATTCAATGCGATTTCCTTGTCTGTTACATTTGCCTTGCTTCCTGCCAGAGAATAACCGGCATTTGCAAGTGGTGATTCCACGCCATTATCACCAGAAGTAATCGTATAGTTGATTGTATATTCCTTATACCATGTGCTGTCGTTTGCCACATTCACCGATACAGTTGGATTGGTACGGTCATATAAAATTGTACCAAGCGTTTTAGATGCATCCTGTGGGTAACGAATCTTCTGTGCATTTCCATCTATCACATTCAGATACATACTATCCAGCTGTGCATTTATATTCGTCTTAGCAGGCAATTCAAATTTCACCGTTGTGCTGTAACGATGACTGTTTGTATCTTGTTGATTTGCAGAGGCAGCTACATCCTTTGTCTGGTCATTCGTACCGCCTGCAATCAGTTCAAACTTCTGAATGACATATGCAGAGCTTGCTGTCACTTCCAGCTGATATTTTTCATTTGTATTCTTTCCTGCTAGAACATCGCTTGTTACATCGTTTCCAGCTGCATCTATAATCACACAGTTATCTACGCGCAGGGTATCATCAATCTTTGTAACTCCACGAAGTGTCAGAGAATCTGATACATTTCCGGCTACATCCGATGCTGTAACCGCAACGAAATATGAGATATCTACCTTCAACTGATCAGATGGAATATTATATACATATGTATTTCCCGTAGTATAAGTAAACTTGTCCGTTGGTGTTACATACACATCCTGTACACCACTTTCTCCAGTTGCATCTGCAACAGTAACCACATACCGGTAAATCGTATTTAGTTCTGTCACGATACTATCTAAATCTCCAGCTGCAGAACCAACCTCTACCCATGTTGTTCCGTTATCTATACTTTTTTCAAGTTTTGGATTACTGATCACTGGTGCTTTTGCGTCGTATGAAATATTCTTAATCTGCTTTGTGCCGGTAATCGTAATCTCCGAATCACCAGCATATGCCTTTACCTCTAATGCATTTAACAGCTCTGAAACTTCCAAATCTGTTGGAATTGAAATATTCGCTGTAACTGTGTATACACGTGTTGTACTAGGTTCCGAACATACGACCTCGTCTGCATTAAATTCTTTCGTACCATCAGAAAGTTTAACATTTGTAATTTTCTTATTTGAATCTAATGTTACCTTAATCTGCTTCTTTGCAGCCAAGTGTGAAAGTATCTTGCCCTCTGTTAAACCATCCCAGCTATCATCATCTACAAATGTAACACCGGTTACCTTTGTTCCCTCTGTCGCCTGCTGGATCTTGATTGGGCACTTATAATCTTTAGAATTTCCCTTGTTGTCAACTGCAGTTACAGTTACAACATCTCCGGTTGCCTGCTCCTTTGTAAGTTCGATTGTATATACATTTGAACCAGAAGCTGGAGATGTCACGGTCAAAGATGTACCATTTAATGTAGCTGTTACATTCTTAATTCCAGATGTATCTTCGCCATCCTTTGTTGGATCTTCAACGGTAACTGCATACTTGTATTTGTCGCCCACGCCATAATAAACACTATTTTCATCTATAAACCTATTCTGTATCGTTGCATAAGCAGAAGTCTCTTCATCCAGATAAGATACAGCCGAAGCCTCACAGCTAATATTTGGTGCTTGTGTATCGTTACTCATATGAGTCGAGCCAAGTTCGATGTACTCCAACACTTGTGCAGGTGTCTCATTGGATACCAGCGCCGCATATGCATAAACCTGTTTTCCACGGTTGTTCTCAGTAGTACTGATTGTATCTCCAATAAATGTATAACTGTTTATATCCTTTTTTTCAGACTCATCTGCTGCTGATCCAATTTTTACATAATATTTTACTGTCGCGCCCTCAATAGAAGCTACTGTGGTTGGAGCCTTTAATGTTGCTTCACTGACATATGAATCCGATGTCAGACTTATGCTTCCAGCATACAGTCCGGCACCTGTTGTAAATGCAGAATCCACAAAATTAACAGTAAGAACATACTGTAATTGCCAATCTGCCGCACTGTCTATTCTTGCATAAATTGCAATTTTTCGATCTTCAGTAATTGCATTAGCTGCTAAATCATTCTCAACATTTTCTGTTAAAGGAAATAAATTTTCGCCAGCAGAAAGTGTTGACTGTATTTGCTTATCCAAGGTCATAAATCCGGCACCTAACGCAACCGCATCACCACCATCTGTCTTGCATTCTGGTAATTGTAACTTACCTACCTTCTGCGCATCCTTGATCAAAGTTACGCTTTTCTCATATGTCTCACCAGTATGCGGAACCACTACACCAGTATCATCCACTTCAATACTCAACCCATTCGGTTCTTCCGACACAATCTGTAGATTGCCAGTTTTTACTCCAGTTGCACTTCCCCCTTCTGCTTTCGCGACATTCTTATCACCGACATGGTTTGCAAATGGTACAATCAGCAGAGCAAAGACAACCCATAATGCTATGAGCTTCTTTACCGGGTGTTTTGAATTGTTTGATTTTGTTTCTTTTCTTTTCATCCTTTTTCTCACCTACCCGACTCTATACTTTCATCTGAATGAACAACTACTATATTGTAAATTACTTTTACCTTCTTCGCTAATGTTCCGGTTGTCAGCACGCTTGTACCTTCCTCGTCATCATCTGCACGTAATACATCGGTTGCATCACTGTCGTCATCGTCGGCACGCAATACATCGGTTGCATCACTGTCATCATCGTCCATCCGCAGAACGTCGGTTGCATCCTCATCGTCTCCCCGAAGTACATCGGTTGCTCCGTCATCTCCTTCGTCATTCCGAAGTACATCCGTTGCTCCGTCATCTCCTGCCGATGTATCACGAAGCACATCTGTTGCCTCATCATCCGCACCTGAACCGAGTACTTCTGTCTCGCCATCATCCGGTGTATCATAATCATTGATGCCCGGACGAAGGATGTCGGTCTCTTCAAACTTCTTTTCTTTCTTCTTTGATTTCTCCAACAGTTCGGTGGAATCGTTACCATTAGCCTTACGATCCTCCCGCGTAGAAACCGCTTCTTTCGCAGTGATCTTTCCACTTCCCATGTTGTAGTATTTTTCCTGTTCTTTCTTCGCTACGCTGCCCGGACTCGCTGTACCATCCTGCATTTCTTTCATTGCCTTTTTCGCAGCACTTCCGGTCAATTCTCCAATTACCTTCGGTATCTTCAATACAATGAATAACACGATCGCCGCAATCAGAAGGAGAATCGCCAGTACCAAGCCGCCATAGAAACATATCTCATATACGTTTTGCATGCTGATCACTCTCCCATCTCTGCTGACTGCGAATCATCGGAATTTGCATCCGGTGCCTGCGTCGCTTCTTCTTCGCTGATATCATAGCTACCGTCCTTCAACATCTGCAACGTATCTTTTCGTTTGTACCATGTTTTATTGCTGTCGATGCCAAGAACGTTACCACCATCATCAAATACCTGAATCAGCTTCTTTGTCAGATCTGGAATCTTCGTCGTCCAAAGCTTCGGATCCTGCTCCTGTGCCTCACACAGACGATACAGATAATCCAGATGCTCTGCATATACGTTGTCGCTCCACTCGTTCTTTGTACCGAATACCTTTTCTGCGGCTTCGTATATCTTGAGTGCATCATCTGTCTTGCCCTGTGCATCATAACAACGTGCTTCCGTCATCATCTTATTGTAATAAGACTGGTTATACGCGTTGACAGAGGAACCACCCAGCGAAATGCTCGGATCGCTGTCTACCTTCATCTTCAGGATTCCAATATAGTCTTCACAATAACTGATTGCCATCGAATAATATCCATTGGCAACTGTTTCATTATCTGCATTTTCCTTGGCAAGTTGCTCATAGATCATGATCAGGTTATCGTCGTAACGATAATTCATATCCATAACTGCTTCTTCGTCCAGATCATTGCCTGTGTACTCGTCCAGATCTGCAACCGCCTGTTCCATCACCGTACTTGCCTGTTCTGCGATGCTTGTCTCCGCATCCTTGCTGACGTTTGTACTGTAAATCTCGCCGATAATACGATAGTTTACGAACTTGGTTGCTTCCTGGTTCGTAAAGTTGTTCTCGTTGTAGGTTGCGAAATCATTTACCGCCTGCATCAGCTCTGATGCATCCGACGTACTGTCAGATCGCAGCTCGGAAATGGATTTGTAAAAGCCTGCAAGCTTTCCATATTCCTCGTCCTTCTCGTCAATCATGCCGAAATATTTGGCTGCCTGACTGTAAGAACGCTCTTCCTCAAAATAAGTAAGTGCCAGCTTGTAAAGCACTGCGCTGTTTTTCTCAACACCACCATGTTTACTGCTGATTCGATTGGAAACCAACGTCAACGCATCATCCAGATTCAGCGTAGATTCCGTTCCGGCTTCCTCCGCCTTGTTCGTAGCATCAATGTATGCCTGTATGTACTGTTCGTAAGCTTTTTCCTCCGAGCCGTCCAGTTCGATTGCTTTCTTGAATTCTGCCGTTCCGGCTTCGTAATTCTCTTCCCGGCAGTAGTTCATACCATTTTCGATATACTGGTTGTAGTTGTTCAGCTTGATCCGCTGCATACCGGAATATCCGATTCCGGCTGTGATACCGGATACAACTGCCAATGCCACGGTTGCTGCAAAAAGCCCAAGCTTCTTCTTGTTCTTCTTCCGGTAGCTGTCGTCAAGCTCATCGTAATGCTCCAATGCATACATCAGCTCCGTACAGTTCTGATAACGGTCGTTCGGATCTGCCTGTGTACATTTTAAGATGATCTTCTCCAATCCAGAGGACAACATCGGATTCCACTCGCGGATCGGCTTGATCTCATACGGTGGCTCACATGGGTTCTTTCCTGTTACGATATGGTACAGGGTTGCACCCAGATTATAGATATCTGTTCTTGCATCTGTATTGTAGATACCACGTCCCTTGGAATCACCGAACTGTTCCGGTGCTGCATAGCCTCTCGTACCAAGTGCGGTTGTATCTGCATTGTTCTCTATCTCGTACTCTTTTGCTGTACCGAAGTCAATCAGCTTTACGCCGCCCTCCGGTTTGATCATGACATTCGAAGGTTTCATATCCCGGTAGATAACCGGTGGATTCATGTTGTGCAGGTAATTCAATGCACTTGCAAGCTGCAAGCCCCACTCTACCACCAACTCCTGTGGCTGCGCGCCTTCCTTCTTCAATCGATCCTGAATCGTATCACCCTCGATATAATCCATAACAACGTAGATTGTTCCATCCTGATTGATGATATCTACGATTCGCGGCAACACCGGATGATCTACGTTCTTCAGAATATTCGCTTCTCGTTCCAATCCCTTAAGCAACGTCTTTGCGGATTTCTTTCCATCATTCTTGATCTCCTTGACCGCCCACTGCTTATTCAAACGCTTATCACGGGCAAGGTACACGATGGACATACCACCTCGACCAACTTCTGCCAAAATTTCATATTTTCCGTCTAGTACGGTTCCTTCCTTCGTCATGGCAAACCCTCTCTAAATCAAATCGTGCGAACCATTGCTACTGTGATATTATCACGTTCCCCACGGTTCTTTACTAACTCTGTCAGATATATTGCTCCATATTTCATCTTTTCCTCGTCCGTCGCCTCACCCGGTCCGATCTTCTCGATGATTTCCTCCGGTGTGATCACATGACGGAATCCGTCTGAGCAGAGCATATAAACTGCATTTCTTGTTGCAGTTCCCTTTGTAAATTCCGGCTCAACAACCGGCGATGCGCCGACACACTGCAACAGCACACTTCGTCTCGGATCGATTTTTGCCTGTTCCGGTGTCATACGTCCCGCTGCCAGTTCTCTTGCGATAAATGTCTGGTCGTTTGTCAGCTGCTTCGCTGTCTTTGTAAGCTCATACACGCGGCTGTCGCCCACATGCACAATATAATACTGATCCTTGTACAACAGGATTGCAGATACCGTCGTACCAAGCTGCAAATGATTTTCCTCTCCATATGCGCCCAGCCGGCGATTCTGAGTCTGGATAATATCATCCCACTGTTTTACAAGATTCTGCTCTGTGAATGTTCCATTTTGGATTTCATCCACCAGTGTGTCATCAAACCATGTACAAAATGCTTCGATTACCTCTTTGCTGGCAACCTCGCCTTTTGCGAGTCCTCCCATGCCATCACACACGATTGCAAATGCAACATTTCCCTCTTTTGTGTTCACAACCTTGATTGCAAGAGAGTCCTGATTCGTTTCTTTTCTTGTACCTACATCGGTGTGATATGTTGCAATGTACTCCATATTACTCTCCTTTTCTCAGAAGGAATGTGAATTCCTCATCTCCCAATCGAACTTCTGTCTTATGCTTCAGAAGCACTTCCTTACCCGGCTGCAACTCTACCCCGTTTACATAGGTATGGTTTGTAGAATTGTTATCCTTAATATAGTTCACGCCATCGCGCTGGATTACAATACAATGCTCCCGGCTGATTGCGCTGTTGTTCTCTATTGCATAATCGGCTTTCGTCTTTGACTTACCGATGATAAATTCTGGTTTTGTAATATTGATGATCTCACCAGTTGATTTACGCACAAAGTGTGGAATCGGGCGTGCACCGCCAAGCTGTCCCATCAGGTTGCCGTTCTGCATCTGTGGCGCCTGTGGTCTTGGCATCTGTCCCACCATCGGCTGCCCCATCATTGGTTGTCCCATCGGAGGACGCTGTCCACCCATCGGTGGTACTGGCTGCCCCATCATCGGCTGTCCGCCCATCGCTGGACGCTGTCCCATTGGTGGCATCTGTGGCTTTGGCATTTCCGGTTTTGGTATTTCTGGCTTTGGTGCCTCTGGTGCTGGTGCCTGTGGCTTTGGCATTTCTGGTTTCGGCATCTCTGGCTTTGGTGCCTCCGGTGCTGGTGCCTGTGGCTTTGGCATTTCCGGTTTCGGCATCTCTGGCTTTGGTGCCTCCGGTGCTGGTGCCTGTGGCTTTGGCA
>OKUF01000518.1_pt1 | contig 12260 bp, 11 predicted proteins | sample 1606781 | NCBI WGS metagenome assembly OKUF01 (sample SAMEA3882555, study PRJEB24775) | human gut metagenome | biome: human-associated habitat; feature: intestine environment; material: feces | place: Netherlands | collected 2009/2010
CTCACCTGGACTATCAGCCCAAAAGCCTTGAATTTTTGCACGGTGTGCTGGAATAACCGTGCACGATAGATGATACGATAAAATAAGATTTTTGACCCATCTGACCCAACAGGAGTAACCAATTTATCTATGGACGTTTCCTACCGTACAACCCTGGAACTGGATAAAATTATTGCCCGTGCGGTGCAGTTGTGCACCTGTGCGGAAACCAAAGAGATGATGCGCGCCATTGAGCCGTTTGCCACAACGGAGGAGGAGCGCTACGCCCTGGCCCAGACCAACGCCATCAACGCCCTGCTGCTGAAAAACGGCAGCCCGCGCTTTGGCGCTGTGCATGAAGTGCGCCGCGTGGTGGCCCATGCGGCCAAGGGCGGCATTCTTTCGATGGGCGAGCTGCTGGAAATTGCTGCAGCGCTGCGCAATTTTTCCGGCCTGACCCAGTGGTACGGCCTGACCGACCACGATATGTTGCCCACCGATGACCTGTTCTTTGCCCTGGCTCCTCAGCCGGTGCTGGAAAAGCAGATCGGCGAGTGCATCATTTCGCCGGAAGAAATGGCCGATACCGCCTCCGTCACCCTGCGCGACCTGCGCCGCAAGATCCGCGCGACCGAGGACAGCATCCGCACCAAGCTGGATGCCATCATCAAAAACTCTACCACCAACAAATTTTTGCAGGATGCTGTGGTTTCCATCCGCAACGGCCGCTATGTTGTGCCGGTCAAGAGCGAGTACCGCGGCGAGGTGAGCGGTATCATCCACGATGTATCCTCTACGGGCGCTACGGTGTTTGTGGAGCCGCAGGCTGTGGTGGAAGCCAATGCCCGCATCCTGCAGTACCGCGCACAGGAAGCGCAGGAGATCGAGCGCATTCTGGTGGCCTTTACCGCACAGGTGGCCGCCATTGAGCCGCAGTTCCAGTACAGCTACAAGGCCATGCTGGAAATCGACATCCTGCTGGCAAAGGCGCGGCTTGCGCTGGAGTTGAAGGCCTTTAAGCCCGCTGTGCGGACGGATTCTTCCTTTAATCTGATCCGTGCCCGCCACCCGCTGATCGATCCGCAAAAGTGTGTTCCTGTGGATATTGCACTGGGCGGGGAATACGATTCCCTTATCATCACAGGTCCGAACACCGGCGGTAAAACGGTCACCCTGAAAACTGCCGGTCTGCTGTGTGCTATGGCACAGTGCGGCTTTTTGATCCCGGCAGACGAGCGCAGCGAGATCTGCGTGTTTGATGAATTTTTGGTAGACATCGGCGATGAACAGAGCATTGAGCAGAGCCTATCCACCTTCTCCGGCCACATGAAAAAGATTACCGGCATTCTGGAGCTTGCCATGCCGCACACCCTTGTGCTGCTGGACGAGCTGGGCGCCGGCACCGACCCTGCCGAGGGTGCCGCACTGGCTGTTGCCATCATTGAGGAGCTGCGCCGCCGTGGTGTACTGCTGATGGCGACCACCCACTATGCGGAACTGAAGGTCTTTGCGCTGGAGACTAAGGGCGTGGTCAATGCCAGCTGCGAGTTTGATCTGGAGACCCTGCGCCCAACCTATAAGCTGAGTGTGGGCGTACCGGGCAAGTCCAACGCTTTCCTGATCAGCGAAAAGCTGGGCATCCCCAGTCGCGTCATTGAGGCTGCCCAGCAGCATCTGTCTGCTGAGGATAAGCGTCTGGATGCGGTTCTGGGTCAGCTGGACGACCTGAAGTTGCAGCTGAAGGAAAGCCAGAACGAAGTGGAGCAGCTGCGCAACGAAGCTTCTCATCAGCTGGAAGCCGCCCGCAAAAAGCGGGATGAGCTGATCCAGCAGGGCGAAAACGAATTGGAAGCCGCCCGTGCCAAGGCACGTACACTGGCACAGCAGGTGGAAACGCAGGCCTACGCGCTGACCGACGAACTGCGCCAGCTGCAAAAGGACGAGCGCATGAGCGCCCAGCAGAAGGCACAGCGCGCCCGCGAGATTGCCAAAAAGGAGACCGAAAAGCTGTTTGCCGGTACAGAGGTGGTGCATAACCCCGTTAAGGAGTTTGTGCCGCTGAAGGAGGTAAAGGTGGGGCAGGAGGTCTGCATTGCAGAACTGAACCAGCTGGCCACCGTTCTGGCGCTGCCTGATAAAAACGGCGATGTGCTGGTGCGCGCCGGTATTATTAAGACCAAGGTACCCCTCAAGGGCTTGAAGCAACCGGAAAAGCTGGTAAAAGAACCCACTGCACCAAAAACCAAAGCGCAGCAGCGGTACTCCCGCCTGACCGGTGATACCAACCGTCCCAACGGCAGGGTAGAGCGCGTACAGCGCACCGCCAAAATGGAGTGCAACCTGCTGGGACTTACGGTGGACGAGGCACTGTCAGAGGTGGATTCCTTTATCGATCGCGCCATCCTGAACGGACAGACGGTGGTCTATCTGATCCATGGCAACGGCACCGGCGCACTGCGCACCGCCATCCATAAGCATCTGCGCGGCAACCGCATGGTCAAAAGCTTCCGTCTTGGCCGTTACGGCGAAGGCGAAAGCGGTGTAACGGTTGTAGAACTGAAATAACCCAGTAAGGACTGCCTTTTGAAAAATTGGCAGTCTTTTTTTGTTGCAGCGCAGGGAAAAGGCGAGTATACTCGTATTATAAATGTAAAACGAACAGGAAGTAAAACTTTATGCCAACCAGTCATCGCAGACCTGCAAATAAACATAGCAAACATAAAACACGCCGCCGCAAAACACAGCACCAGCTTTTACGCGGTATGCTGTTTGTTTTTGCGGTGCTGATGCTCGGCTTTGGCCTGTTTTTATGGAAGGCGGCACTGGAACTGAACACGCCCGCAGAACCCGCAGTCTCAGCATCAGAGGATGATTTTCGTCCTGTGGTGGGCGACCCGCCGTACCGGGTGGCAATAGACGCCGGACATGGCGGCAGTGACCCAGGCGCAAGGGGAGTAGTTGAAGAAAAACAGATCACCGCAGCAACGGCTGCTGCGCTGCTTCAGTGGCTAGAGCAGGATCCGAATTACATCCCTTTGCAGATCCGGGAAAGTTTTGAAGTAACCGCTACGCCTGCCCAACGTGCAGCCGCCGCCAGTGCCCAAAACCCGCAGCTGCTGCTGTCCATCCACGGCAACTCCGCAGCCAATGGCTCTACGGCATCCGGCTTTGAATGCTATCCGGCAGTGCCCGGGCGCACATGGCATCAGGAAAGCTTTTATTTTGCCCGGCTGCTGGCAGGTGGAATGCAGAGCATCGGCGCAAAGCTGCGCGGACGTGGGGGAGTGCGGTACATTTATTATCTGGAAAACGACCAGAAGCAACTGGTGGAGAACACCTACACACAGGTACGGCCTGAGCGCAGCTTTACTCTGCTGGAAGATGTGGATTGTCCGGCAGTATTGTCAGAACAGTGCTTTGTGACAAACGCCAAGGATGTAGAGCGATTTGGCAGCGAGGAGGGCTGCAAGACTGTGGCGCGTATTTATTACGAAGCCATCTGTGCGTACTTTGGCACAGAACCGCTGCCATTGAAATGAGCATCGCATCACCAAAGCAGAAGAAGCGATACTGCTTATATAACATGACTGGTAACGCACCAGAACAGCCATCGCAGGCAGAAGTCAAACACTTGAACGTACTGGTAATACGTCCAGCGGTGTAGATGCAGGCGTATGCAAACTGAAACGCATCCACAGAAGCTGCCGGAAATCTGACAGAAAGAGAGAAGGGCAGCTTCTGTTTTTTGATTATAGTTGTTTCGTATAATGCACGTTATGCGAAACTTAGGGGAGTGAAAAATACCCATTTCCCGGATTTTTGGCGTTTCAGCCCCAGCTGGCTCATTTTTAGGCTTGATTCAACCGCTTTGCACATTCTGCACTTTTTACCATGTTTTATTGTTTTATTTGTCTCGCACTTTCAGATGCTTTCCGTGTTATGCGCTGCTTCATTGGTTCGTTAGTAATTCATTTTGCTCCAGCAATTTTATTCCGGCAAGCATCTCTATGCGCTTGCTTTATAACATTTCATGTTACGGCTGTGGTTGTTCAGTTGCTTTTGTGTAGACATTACTTTGCGTGTTTCGACCAGATCGTTTCTTATGTATGGATGCTGACTGCTTATAATGTAAATTATAAAGACCTATGACTTTAATCCGGTCAAGCCGGATCGTGTCATAGGCCTTTGCATCGTTTCAAGCGCTATTCAGGTTATAAGATCTTAGTGGTTTAAGTATCGTTCGATGAGTCGTCGGTTTCTTCGGCAGACATTGCCGAGATATCTGCTCGGAAGCCATCCTGTGCAGCGCCCTCAAAGGCCGCCATAGGGCCGGACGGCTCAGAATCGTCCTCACCCGCCGGGGCGTTTTCGGCAGATGTCTCCCCTGCTGCTTCTGTTGTATCCAAGGTTGCTTTTGTGGCTTTTATGGGCAGTACCTTGCCCAGCGGATTTTCTTCAATGGCAGAGCGAACCTGAAATTCTTGTAGGTGCGTATAAATTTGCGTTGTTCCGACGCTGCTGTGACCCAGAAGCTGCTTGAGGGTAAGGATATCCACATTGCCGGTTTGATACATCAGGGTTGCAGCGGTATGGCGCAGCTTATGGGTGGAAAAGCCCTTCAGTCCGGCAGCCTTCATTGCGCCGGAGATCAGCTGTTCTACCCTGCGGTTCGAGATGCGTTCCTTGCGCATACGGGTGATAAATACCGCTTTTTCCTTGGGTGAAAGCCCTTCCATGGTGTTGCGTTTATGCAGATACAGCTGTATTGCCTCCACACAGGCATCGTTCAGGTAGACCATGCGTTCCTTATGGCCTTTGCCGAACAGGCGAATCTGCCGCTGCTCCAAATCAATGTCTCCAAGGTCCATGCCTACCAGCTCTGCAAGACGCATACCACAGTTGAGAAACAGCACCACCATGCAATAGTCCCGCTCCGGGAAATCGCTCTGGGTCTGGGTGCTCTCCAAAAGCGAGATGGACTGCTCTGCTGTCAGATATTTGGGCAATACTTTATCCTGCTTGGGCGGGCGGATAGCCGCCGTAGGGTCCTCGGTTAAGCGGTTGACCTGATTGACCAGATAATCATAAAAGCCGTGCAGGCTGGCCAGCCGCCGGGCGGTCGAGGATTTCTTGTTGCCGCATTCGCGGTTCAGGAAATAGAGATATTCATAGATGTCCTCTTTGCTCACACTGCCCCAGAAGGCTGTATCCAGACCCTTGGGGTCAATATCCTTGATCTCCGTATCTGCCGGAACCAGACCGCGGCGGCGTTTCATAAAACGGGAAAAACCGCGCAGATCGCAGTAATAACTGAAGGCCGTGTTGGCGCTTTTGCCTGCGATCACCTCCAGGTACCGCACATATTCCACAATATCCGGCGAAGCATCATCAAACGGCGGATGCTTGCCCGGATTTTTTTCATCAAGATAGATTGACATAGTTTCTCCGTAAATTTGTTACAACCGGTCTGATTTCAATGCATGGATCGCATCCGAAATATAAGCCGCACCTATCAGCTTCATGCCCGGATAATCTGCCGGGTTCAGGTGGGCAAGGCTGTGTTTTGGCACCACAGCCCGCTCAAAGCCGATACGCTCGGCTTCCCGCAGGCGTTGTTCAAGGTTGGGCACACTGCGCACCTCACCGCCCAGACCCACTTCTCCAATGGCAATGAGCTTATCGCTCACGGGGCAGTCCAGCAGAGACGACACCATACACAGGCAGACCGCCAGATCGCAGGCAGTATCCCGCAGGGCAATGCCGCCCACTATGTTGATATAGACATCCAGATTGCCAAAGAAATAGCCTGCCCGCTTTTCCAGAACGGCAATGAGCAGATTCATGCGGTTATAATCATAGCCGCTGCAGGCACGGCGCGGTGCCGGGAAATTCGTTTTGGTGGCAAGGGCCTGGATCTCGCTTAGAATGGGGCGGCTGCCCTCCATCGTACAGGCGACGCAGTTGCCGGAAACCCCCAGCGGACGGCCTTCCAAAAGCATCTGGGAAGGGTTTTCGATCTCCTCCAGCCCCTGCCCTGTCATATCAAACATACCCAGTTCATTGGTGGAGCCATAGCGGTTCTTGGCGGCCCGCAGAATGCGATAAGGCAGCATTTTGTCGCCCTCAAAGTAGAGCACAGTATCCACGATGTGCTCCATGACCTTGGGGCCTGCAATGGCTCCGTCTTTGTTGACATGGCCCACAATGAACATGGGGATCTCCTGCTTTTTGGCTACCGCCAGCAGACGGGCGGCGCTCTCCTTGACCTGACTGACCGTACCGGCCGAGGAAGAAAGATCCATACAGCGCATCGTCTGGATAGAGTCGATGACTACAAGCTCCGGCTTTTCCTTTTCGATCAGGCCGCAGATCTCGTCCACATCGTTTTCCGCAGCAAGATAGATGTTCTCCTGCGGCACCTTCAACCGCGCAGCACGCAGTTTGACCTGACGGACAGATTCCTCACCCGTGATATACAGAACAGAATGCTGGTTGGAGATGGCACCGCAGAGCTGCAAAAGCATCGTAGATTTGCCAACACCCGGTTCTCCGCTGAGCAGAACCACGCCGCCCAGCACGATGCCGCCGCCCAGCACCCGGTCGAGCTCCGATATGCCGGTCAGGATGCGGCTTTTCTCTTCCGTAGTGCTGATATCGGCCAACCGCCGGGCCGTCAGCGAGGTGACACCCTCCTGCCGGGCAGGTGCTGCCGCTTTGCTGCTGGAAAGCCCCGCCTTGGGCGCTTCCGCAACAACATCCTCATTCATGGTATTCCAGCTGCCGCAGCTGGGGCAGCGGCCCATCCAGCGCGGGCTGGTTTCGCCGCAGTTGGAGCAGACGTAAACAGTTTTGAGCTTTGGTTCCTTCATGGTGCACTCCCTGCAAAAACGCCGCTGGAAAAGCGGCGCTCAATTTCATTGTTCTGTTTTAGTTTACCACATTCTGTTGTCTGCCGCAACTGCTCCCTTACTTTACCTCAACAACGGTGATATTTTGGGCTGTCACACTGCTCTTGCTCAACACAATGTCACGGATCTGCGCTACCTGTGCGGCCGTTAAGGCATCGCCCGAGGTCATAACAGTCAGATCGGCCCGGCCGGACTGCAGAAAGCAGAGACAATCCGCAAACCCCTTGGCCTTGACCAGTGTCTCGATCTCGTTTTCCGCATTGAGATCCGCAAGGTTTCCGGTCAGCTGGCTGGTGTACTCCTTCTTTTCTTCCGTGGAGAGAGAAGCGGATTTCAGCGCTTTCTGAATGCTGTCCATGGCTTCATCGTGGGCTTTGGTCCGCTTGAGCCGCGCTTCCTCAAAGAACTTGGAGCCGCTGTTGTTTGCAACGCTCACAAGCTGAGCTTCGCCATAATTCTTGTTGGCACTGGAAACCGCTTCGGCTTCAGTCATCAGTTCATCCGTAACGGGAACGGTCTCCTGACTGACGGCAGAAACGTTGACTGCATCCTCTTCCAGCGTCACACCGGTGCGGGCATACTGCCAGTTCAGGTAAACGGCAATGACCAGTGCTGCTGCCAGAGTAATGGCTGTTGCTTTGCGGGTATTCTTCGAGATGGCTCTCATAGCTGTTTCCTCCTTATATTACATGGTGCGTTATCCTTTGCGCTGTTCTACACAAATTCGATTGGCCGAAAGATCCAGCAGTGCCCGGACAAGCTCTGTGATGCGGGCGGCGACCCGGACATCTCCCCCACCATCACAGACAACAGCCACACCGCAGACGGCAGGCAGATAGGTCGTCTCTTCCAGGGCGGAGCCATCCTCCAGCAGAACATGGGTCTCCTGGTTCTGCATCTGGCCGGACTGCGTATCCACAGCATAGATCGTTTCTTCCCCACTTTCCAGTGTCACCATCACAACGGTCTTTCCTGCCCCATCGAGCTGTTCGATCAGCTCTGTCAGCTGTGTTTCCAATTGCTCCCGGTAGGCAGTTTCTGAAACAGCAGCAGGACTGCCCGCATTTGCTGCGGGTTTTGCGGGGGTCGAGAATAATTCTGAGAATAAGATCAGCAGCATTGCCGCCACACCCAGAATGATTGCGAGCTGGGTGCGGTTTTGCTTCTGGAGCAAACCGGCAAAGAGGCTCTGTTCCCTGCTCTTCATCCGGAAAGGTCCCCCTCCTTTGCTTCCTGTCCGCTGCTGCGGGCATCCAGTTCAGCCTGAATGGCATCTTCCAGCGTGCCCATGGATGTGGGCGAAAGATCCGGCACAGAAAAGGACTGAACTTCTGTCCGGAGCTGAGGGATGACCTGTAAAAGCACCACTAAAATATATAGTCCAGCCACGGCTTTTATGCACCGTCGGGCCCAGCTGTTTCCTGTGAGCCGGGCCAGCAGCTCTGCGCAGATACAGGCAGTGCAAAAGACCACAGCTGCGCTTTTCAATGTCTGCATCAAACGCCTCCCAGCATAAAAAGAAGTGCGGTTCCTGTTACGGCCAGCCCGAAAAAGAGTGCGATACAGGCCATCATACACCGGACAGCGGAAGCAAAACAGGTAAGCAATGCCTGTCCACGGTTGTTTCCGGTCAGGCTGCACAACGTCCCGCAGAGAACGATACATCCCAGATGCGCAAGCATCCCGAGATACAGCGGCAGAAACTCAGCCAATAAAATCAGGATAGCGGCCATTCCAAGGCCGCTTTTGAGCAATTGGATGCCTGCCAGAACAGCCTCGGAAGCATCGCTCAAACTCTGCCCCACAATGGGAATGGTTCCGGTGAGAAACTGTCCTGTGCGCAGCGCCGTCCGGTCGAGCTGTGCGGCAGAGATGCGCTGGAATCCCAGCAGTGCAGCCAGCAGCTTTCCAGTAAGGGAAAGTCCCTTTTGCAGCAGTATCCCTGCCGCTTTGCACAGGTTCCCCAGGCAGCTCTGTTCCGTGATACAGCAAGCCATGCTCAATGCAAGGAAGCATTCCAGAATGGGCGGTACAAAGGCCGTCAGGGCCTGTGCCAGCAGACAAAGCAATGTCAGAAAAAAGCCGCTTGCTGCGGCCCCGGCACTTGTCTCACCGCCCATGATCAGAACACCGGCATAGACCGGAAGAAAACCGGAGAGAAAGCGGTTCCAGCTTTCGATCTGCGCGCACAGCTGCCGGGCAATTTCAAGCAATGGTTCCCACAGGAGGATCCCGCACCCACCGGCGCAGACAAGATCACACCAGCTGTGATCACCTTCCTCCCCCAGAAACAGACTGACTATGGCAGACAGGAGCAGAAACAACAGCAGTGCGGCATAACCGCGGATGCTTTCCCGCAGTGTCTGGAACAGCGACGAAGTGCAAAAACTTTGCAGAACGCTCCACGGGTCTTCTGCTACCTGCAAAGCATCCACAGGACTTTGGTCAAGATAAGGCTGCCAGAGCTCTGCTCCCGGCAGCTGTGTGTGCAAACCGGCACTCTCTGCCGCAAAAGCTGTCGGGGCGCACAGGCAGAAGCTCGTCCCCACCAGCAGAAAAGCCCACCACTTCCAGTTCTTCATCTTGCAATGCTCCCAATCGTCTGCAGGACCTCTTCCAGCAAGGGCCACGCCGCCGCCAGTACAAGACACCGACCTGCCAGCCCAACACACCACCCTAAAGATTCTGCCCCGGCTTCCTCACACAGGGTGCGGGTATAATCTGTCAGCAGAACGATAGCCGCACTCCGTACAAGGCAGGAAAAAGCCCCGCTGTCAGCTTGTCCAGCCAGGCGTGCTATGCCGGAAAGTACTGTCCGGATGCTTGTCCCTGCCCGCACCAGCAGCACCAGCGCTGCCCCAAGGGAGAGCAGGAGTGCATAGGCGGGGGCCTGCTTTTCCAGAACTGCATAGAGCAGTGCCGCGAGCAGCGCGATGCCGAACACAGCCACGGCTGCACTCATAGTGCAAACAGCGACTTGATGGTAACAAACAGCACACTGATCTGTTTGACCAGGATGGACAGCACGACCACCAGACCGGCCAATGTCGTCATCATTGCCTGATCCTCCCGCCCGGAGCGGATCAGCAGTTGGTTCAGCACGGCAACAATGATGCCAATGGCCGCAATTTTGAAGATAAGGTCAATCTCCATCCGCGTCCTCTCCTTTTGAGCTGATTCATCCCAGCAGAATGGCAGCTGCAAGCCCGGCGGCCAGGCCCAGCTTGTGCGAAAGCATCGACTGCGTTCGGGCCGCAGCTTCACCTTCCTGCAAGGCTGCCTGAAACTGTGCCTGATACAATTCAAGCCGTCTGCACTCCTGCTCCGCTTCCAACCGCCCCAGGCCTGAAAAACATTCTGAGAAGCGGGTGCGTTCTTCTAAGGTCAGGGAGGGAAAGGGCTCCAGCGTTTGTAACGAAACCGTTTCTGGTGGAAGCTGCCCATCCTGTATCAACTTCCGGCAGAGAAGATTCAGGTCACTGCGGCGGAAGCTGATTTCCTGATGCAGCGTTTCCAGCAGATCCAGCGTTTTGTGCAGGGCTTCCAGATGCGCCTGCGCCTGCTGATGAAAGCAGTCGCCTGCGCACCAGCCGCAGACGACAAAACAGCAGACACTCATCCAGCGCAGAGGGCTCATAGAAACCGCACCTCCCCGATGCAGCCGGGTGCTTGTCTGCCGGTCAGCCAGACGAGCACCCGCACCGCGCCGCGCTCCATCAGATATTTTACCTGTGGGCGCATGGTCGCCTCTTCGGGTGTGGCAGCATGAAGGGTGGCAACAAAATCCACCCCGCTGAACAGGCCCTGTTCCAGCGCTGTGACCTCATCCAGACCTCCCAGCTCATCCAGCAGGATCACCTGTGGCGAAAGGGTGCGCAATGCCATCTGCACTGCTTGTCCCTTGGGGAGCCCGGCAAGAACATCCAGCGCCTCGCCGTGTGTATTCCCGGCAAAGAGCTCCCGCCGTTCATCAATGACCGAAAGGATCTTCTGCTGCCGGACGAGCTCCCGGGCAATACTGCGCAGCAATGTGGTCTTGCCGCTGCCCGGCTCTCCAACAAGAAGCATCCCGATGAAATGCCCCCTCAATGCTGCGGTCAGTTCCTGTGGAAGCGGAACGGTCTTTTCCCGGGCAATGCGCAGGTTGACAGAGGTAAGCTCCTGCAGAACCGTGCCCTGTTCCGGTTTTTGCAAAAAACGCCCGCCAAGCCCTGCCCGACAGCCATTTTCCAGTGTAACATAACCCTGTGCAATCTCTGTCTGATGGGTATGGACTGAACCGCCGCAGAGGGTGAACAGGATCTCTTCCATCTGCAACGGGGTCAGCTGCATCGTTTGCAGTGCGTTCAGTTCAGGTGCCAGCTGTGTCGGTGTGCAGCTGCACCCCTGCACCGTAAACTGTGGAGCATAGCCCAGCCGGAGCCGCAGCTCATGTACAGTTTCCGCATCTTTTGACGGGAGCTGCCCCAGCGGCCTTGCCAGCCATTGGGGCAGTGTCTGCACCACCTGATAATACTCGTCCATCTTCTGTTCTCCTTCCGTGTCCTTTGCCATCAGTGTATGCACCGGCCCGGAGGTTAGAACCCGCAGGGCGCAGAAAAGCCCGCACAGCATCCAAACTGTACGGGCTTTTTAGAACAGGTTTTCTGATTATTGCTGGGACTTATCCTCTGCGATCATAGCAAGGAACTCTGCTTCGGTCAGCACAGGCACACCCAGTGCCTGTGCTTTGGTCAGCTTGGAACCTGCGGCAGCACCAGCCACCACATAAGCTGTTTTTTTGGAAACAGAACCACTTGCTTTGCCGCCATTCTTTACGATGAGCGCCTCAGCTTCACTGCGGGAGAGTGTTTCCAGCGTTCCGGTCACAACCAGCGTTTTCCCGGCGAGCTTATCGCCCTTGGGCTCCCCCTTCCACTGCATGTTCACACCGGCATCGGCCAGACGGTGCACCAGATCGGTAGTGCCATCCTTGGCAAAGAATTCAGTCACGCTCTGGGCCATCACGCCGCCAAAACCATCGATCTCGCCGATCTGCTCCTCGGTTGCTTCCCGGATGGCCTGCAGAGAGCCAAAATGCTCTGCCAGCAATGCGGCGGCTTTATCGCCGATGTTGCGAATTCCAAACGCAAACATCAGCTTATCCAGATTGTTCTGCTTGGAAGCTTCGATCGCCTGCAGAAGATTGTTTGCGCTCTTTTCCTTGAACTTTTCCAGTGTGAGCAGCTGCTCTATTGTCAAGTCATAGAGATCTGCCGCAGAGTGTACCAGCCCTTTATCCACCAGCTGCGTGGCGACCATGGTGCCCAGACCGTCAATGTCCATGGCATCCCGGGATGCAAAGTGGATGATATTGCGGAGGTAGTGACATTT
>OKUF01000522.1_pt1 | contig 12193 bp, 14 predicted proteins | sample 1606781 | NCBI WGS metagenome assembly OKUF01 (sample SAMEA3882555, study PRJEB24775) | human gut metagenome | biome: human-associated habitat; feature: intestine environment; material: feces | place: Netherlands | collected 2009/2010
GGCATTCGATGCCTTCAACCTGATGTTGTTGAACCGCTTGAACCTGAACAACATGTTTGCAGGATACAACGGTCAGCCACGCTTGTTTGAAGTAGAGGCAGTAGGTGGATTCGGTTGGTTGCGTCTGAACGATTTCTATGAGACGGGCGAAGGTGCCAATCACTTGGCATCAAAAGCCGGAGTAAACTTCAATTTCAATTTGGGAGAGAAGAAAGCATGGACCGTAGCCATCAAACCGGCTATCCTATGGGATATGAGCATGTGGGATGCCGACAGGGCTCACTCTCATCCCAACTTTAATGCCAACTATGCCAACTGGGAAATTACAGCCGGAGTGGTTTATCACTTCAAGAACAGCAACGGCAAGCACCACATGACGAAAGTCAGAGCCTACGACGCATCGGAAATCAGCGCATTGAATGCCACCATCAACAACTTACGTCAAGACGTAAACTCCAAGGATGAAAGCATGAGAAATACGGCAAACAAACTCCGCAACGAGGAACAGAAATCCGCCGATTTGGAAAGAGCACTGAAAGAATGCCAGAACCAGGATCCGAAAGTGATTACGAACAATAAGAAAACATTGGAGTCTGTCGTAACATTCCGTCAAGGCAAGATTGTCATCGACGCGTCGCAGCAACCCAACGTAGAACGTATCGCCACTTATCTGAAGAACCATAAAGAAGCTAAGGTGAACATCTTAGGATATGCTTCTCCTGAAGGAAGTGCCGAAGTGAACGAACGCATCGCCAACCAACGTGCGGAAGCCGTGAAGAATATGCTGGTGAACAAATACAGAATCGACGCCCGTCGTATTACAGCTAAGGGACAAGGCGTAGGCTACATGTTCGAGGAACCGGATTGGAACCGCGTCAGCATCTGTACGATTGTTGAAGATTAATCATCATTAGACTGATATAAAAAAGACCGCTTTTCGCAAGCGGTCTTTTTTTATACCCTTTGTCGTCCGAGAATCCTAAAACACTGTGATTCTGCAATCTACATATCACTCCATCAGGTCCCTCGTTTTAACATTTTTTCTCAGCCAAACGATTTTTCAATCTCATGAGATTGATTTTTCATTCTGCGCCAAACGATTTCCCGTTTGCCTCATATCGGCAAAACGCCTTCGGCAAAGGCATTTATCCTCCTGCAGAAACTGTCCCTTTTATCAAAATTATGGAAAACATCAACGGATAGCCCCTGCTTCAAGAGCCAACTCCCGGCAAGCCTTACGGTCTATTTTCCCGTTCCCGGCCACCGGTACGGCGGCCACACGCAAAATATGCCGGGGGACATGGTAGCGGGGCAGAAGCGCCTTCATCGCGTCAAACAGGCCGACATCATCCATCGGGAAATCACGGATAACCAACAACACCAAAGCCTCGCCCAACCGCCTGTCCGGTACGGAAGTCAAGGCAAAAGGCACGTCGATAAGCTCTTTCAGCCGCCGCTCTTCCTCCTCTATCTGAATTTTCACGCCCCCACTGTTTACCACATTGTCCGCACGCCCCACGATCGTGAACGTGCCGTCAGCATGCAGGTGAGCCACGTCGTTCGTCTCCAAATCGGAGGAGCACAATTCCGGTGCATGAATCACCAGCGTACCCCGAGCAGACAGCGACAAACTTACCCCCTCGAAAGGACGATAACCTACCGAAGCCTCCGGCCCGTTGAGCGGACGCAAGGCTACGTGCGACAACGTTTCGGTCATGCCGTAAGTGGAATACACCCGACAGGGCAAGTACTCTAAACGCCGTTCCAATGCCTCGTCCACCGCTCCGCCCCCCACGATGACGCAACGCACACGCGACAGACGCTCCCGCTCGTCCGCCTGCTCCAACGTGTGGTAAAGTTGCATCGGCACGACAGACAGGAAATCCACCCGCTCCTCCACGTCGGCCAACGGATGCCCCGACGGACGACGAACCCATAGATGCAGTCCGGCCACCAAAGCACGCACGACCATCATCTTAGCCCCGATATACTTCAAGTCCATGCACAGCAAAGCCGTGTCGCCCGGACGCAAGCCGAGGAACTCACACGTCCGAACGGCACTACGCATCATCCGCGCTTTTTCCACTCTCATCCGCTTGGGGACACCGGTGGAACCGGAAGTCTGCACTTCCACCGTAGACGCAGGCGAGAACCATTCCGCCAGAAAGGCATAAACGGCCCGCAAAGCCTCATCCTCCTCTTCAACGGACAACGCGGCCAGTTCGTGCAAGTCTGTCGCCGAGAAACGCCTCCCCTCCACGCCGACATGCTGCCATTCAATCTCCGTCTGCCACATACCACAAACAATCTTTCCGGATCTCCAACGGCATCGGCACGTTGTCGGTGAACAACATTCCCGTACCCAATCCCTGCGGCATCCGGGTGTGCCATGTGGCACACCATTGCGCAATGGCATTCAAACCAACGTTCGACTCCAATGCCGAGGTAATCCACCATCCGACGTTCCTCTTTTCCGCCTCTTCTATCCACTCCCGGCAACCGGAAAACCCGCCATGCAGCGAGGGTTTCAGCACGATGTACTGCGGATGGAGCGCGTCCAACAGCCTCCGCTTCGCTTCAAGGCTGCAATGTCCTATCAGCTCCTCGTCGAAAGCGATGGGCAAGGGCGAAACCGAAGTCAGTCCGGCCATTTCGTCCCATTGCCCGGCCCGTATGGGCTGCTCGATGGAATGCAAATCGAATTCGGCCAACCGTTTCAGTTTGTCCAAGGCTTCCGCAGGAGCAAAAGCCCCGTTGGCATCCACCCGGAGTTCCACCTCGCGAGCCGGAAAATGCCGACGGATGAAACGCAACAAGTCCAGTTCCTCCTCGAGACCGATGGCACCGATTTTCAACTTGACACAACGGAAGCCGGCTTCCAACTTTTCCCTGATTTGCCTGTACATGGCATCATGGTCGCCCATCCATATCAACCCGTTGATGCAGATACCCTCTTCACCGCGCGAAAAGGGCGTATCCCACAAGGCATACGTCCCTCGTTCGAGATGGCGCAAAGCCGTCTCCAACCCAAACAGCATGGAGGGGTATTCCCTCCACCGTTCCGTATCGACCTGCCCCGTACGAGCCACCTCCGCGCATATCCCGCGCAACACGCCTTCGTAATCCGGCAAATCGTCTACACTCAACTGCGGCAAGGGAGCGCATTCGCCCCATCCCTCACGTCCCGGACAGGCTTCGGATGCCATCCTGACGTACCACGACCGCCGCTCCGTGTACACTCCCCGCGACGTACCCGCCGGCTTTTTGAAATGGAAAAGCCGGGGGAAAATATCTATACTGTACGACGGAATCATAATTCGCCGACTTCTGCCACGGAAAGTCCCGTTAGTTCGGCTATATCTTCAGCCGACATGCCTTTCCCTTTCATGCGCAGCGCAATCTGCCGTTGCTTTTCCTTTTCGCCTTCGGCACGACCGGCGGCACGTCCCTCGGCAAGCCCTTTCTCAAGTCCCTTGGCAAGTCCTCCATCCCAAGCTTCCTTCATGCGCCTTTCTTCCCGTTCCTTGGCATAAGCCTCCACCGCCAAGTGGTCGCGGTAAATCTTGATGCTCTCGTCATACTTCATCCTGTCCTCCTTGGAAAGAGCCGCAATGTCCACAATCTTTTCCAATTTCTCAAACACTGATTTCCTTGCCTTGAACGGCAACCTCTGCAATGTATCCATATTCTTCAACACATATATCCATCGTTCAAAATCCGTCTCACACTCCTGTTCCTCCTTGGTAAAAGAGGGCAATTCCAAAAAGATAAAGCGCAACTTGTCAGAAAACGCCTCATGCGTCTCCCTGTCCAAAAGGACGATATCCGTACGCAACTTGTGTGAACCGGAATCCAAGCAAAAGTTCATGAAAAACACACCATACACGGCCTTGAGCCGGAACTGCCAATCCGCCCCGCGTTCGCCCTGACGCGCCACGGCACGCGACAAATAGTACAACGCCCTTTCGCGAAAATTCACTTGCGGGCGGTTTTGCATTTCCACGATGAACTGCTCGCCCGACTCATTCGTGCAATACACGTCGTAAATCACACCCCGATCTTGGGCAAAGGCAGGCAGCACTTCCTTGTCCAGAAAACGGATGTCCACAATATGCTTTTCCCCCTCCAACAGGCCGTTCAGGAAGTCTATCAGCAAATCCTTATTGATTTCCTGACCGAAAATACGTTTGAAACCCACGTCCGTAAACGGGTTGATGAACCTTGCCATATCCTGCTATTTTTACAGTCCCTCTTGCAAACTTACGAAAAAAAGCCGTCCATCCATGTCACCGTGCTGCAAAAAGACCTCATTTTAAGAGAAAATATGCAAAAATACAGCCGGGACAAAGGATTCCTTGCCCCGGCTGCCCAAAAGATTTTTTTAGAAAACTAATCTAAACCATGCCATGTGCCCGTCGCCATCATATTCCATGGACACCTTTCCCGTACCTGTCCAACCGTCTTCCGACTCTTCCATACGCATTTCCGCTTTCATTCAGGCACTAAAGGAATGACTCACTCCAATTTCTGGAAAGTAAACAGCAAACCGTCCACCCGTAATTCACCATTAACTAACGTACCGATGGTACCATCCGTGATATACACCTTATTGCCATCAAGCACATAAGTGTAAGTCCTCACATTTTCCGCCACGAAAGACACCGTCTTTCCTGAAATAGTTTCCGTATGAAACGCACCGGACTTATGGCCTATGTAGCAATTCGTCGTAAAACTTTCTACGGTATTAGCATTCAGGAAACGGTATGAAACGGCTCCTCCTGTAAAACCGTCTTCATCGGCATTGTCTTCTTCCACCGCTTCTCTCGCCATATCACGAAGGTCTGTCAACGGCAACCAATATCCTATGACGCCTCCGCCACCTGTTTCATCATCGTCCTTATCGCAAGAAGAAAAAAACACCAACCCCAATAACAGGCACAGTATGAATCCCGGCAACTGCCATAATTTGAAACTTTTCATATCCATCACATTTTATCTTTTAATTAATCATTTATCGGCCACCGGGCGTATGGCTCCCCCGAGACAACAGTCCATCCCGTCTGTCGGTCCAGGCTCACCACCAGTTTCTCCCAATCCATAAACCAATAGATTACCATAAGAATACTGCTCAAACGTGCCTGTCCAATAAACGCTAAGCCCATTGGTAAGGACTGTTGACCCTATCCGCCGCCCACACAAGGGGAAAAAGAGCTTGTTCCCGTTGGGAGCAACGAACAGCAGCCCTTCCACATTATTATACAGAACCGTTTTCACGAGACAATCTTCCACCAAGTCATCCATTTCTTTCCGCGTGGGCATGCGCAAGCGGCCTTGCGATTTCACGTAAGCAATGTCCAACTCCGTACCGCTTATCTCCTTCGGAGGATTCACCCCGGCATAATACTCATAACATCCGGGAGCAGGCACATAAAAGTCATAAGTATCAATAATCCCTTGGTACTTGACAGTGCCCGTAGGATCGCCCCATCCGCACAAAACGCCGGTCTGCTCCGGTGAAGACGCATCCCAATTACACGAGGCCCATTTCACCCGACCTCCCATATCTACCAGTTCGCCAGCCGTAGGCACATCGATACCATCGTCAGCAGGCTTCATCGTGAATGTTTTCGTATTGCCATATTCATAAGCCCCGTCTTTCTCAAAATATGCCCTGTAATAATAGGTCGTATTCGGTGTCAAACCTTCCAGAGTCGTTTTGAAATCTCCTGTCTCCGACATACCTACCTGTACTTTCACTACCCCTTCATTGCCAGCTTCCGGTGATTTCGATGTCCCGTAAACAAAACCATAAGCATATACCTCAGGCACTGTCCCGGTTATGGTGCACGTCCCGGAAACCTCCACTGTGGTGGAAGATAATCCCGAATAGGGTTGCGTCAGGATGGTCACGGAATACGCATCCTTATCACCGTTGCCGCTGCCCGTCCCGCCGTTATCATCGTCGCTACACGATACAAAAAACATCATGCTCAAAATCCACATCCAAACCGGACATTTAAAACATAACTTTTTCATTTTTTTTAATTTAATGTTGTTCTCGAATTCAGTTTACCATGCAAAGATAGGCAAATCGAGAAGATGAAACGGAAATGGATAGTTCCAAGAAGTTGACAGAAATATTGCCATTTGATTAACATCCCTATTCCGTTCCGGAACTAAAAGGAAGGGAAAAATTTACGTCACACTTCATTTCCTGTGAAAGGTCTCCGAAAAAGTCATGATGAAGAATACAAGAAATACGCCACAACAAAGAGATATCAATATTTTCTTTGCCGAATATTTTATATACGTTAGGCCGTGTGCAACACAACTGTCTTGCAAACCATGTCACCGTACGCCCTTGCTCATGAAGCGTGCAAGCTATAAGCTGTCCGATATGCAGCATACTCACTCCTCCAGTCCGGACTCCCGACAGACATATTAGATTAACGCCCCATAAAGGCAACTTCATATATACAGAAAAGGCGTAGGAATCTTACCTTTGCCCGTTCCGAGTTCCAAGGCCTTCGCATGCCCACCTGTCAAGAACGAGCAACGCAGAAAGCCCACGCCGATATGTATACGGCATGTCCTTTCCCCGAAAGGAAGGGACAGTACGTAAATATACATACCACGAGGACGTTACCGGTTGCCATCTGTTCTTTCGACAGGTCAAAAGGTGCGAAGTTCTGAAACCCGAAAGCCAGACGCTTGTAAACGTCTTCTCCATATATAATGCACATATCCTTGCCCACCCTTGGGCTTTCTGCGGAAATGTACAAGGCAAATATACGGAAACTCGCTCACATACGGATGGATTTCGCTGGAATAATGCAAACTGTTGGAAATAAAGGGAGATAAGCAGGTTTGCTCTATATTCGTCCACTGAGGGGTTTTGACCTGTTCGGAAGGAGTTAAGAGAATAAATTGCTACTTATCCGTTGCCGATTTGAAGTTGCAAAAGGTGCAGAAAAAGACCTTTTTCTCTCCTTGTTTATTATCCCTGTCATCATCGTAAAGAACGCTGTTCCACTCATATTTTGCCTTTGCAAAGGTAACATTTTTTTCGTCAACGGGAAAAATATACGTTCTGCAAGTGCTGTATGGGGCTTCTTTCCATATTCCGCCATATTCGTCATGCTGTTCATTTGCCCGATATCCGGTAATTTTGTAAACGAATTAAAGGGTTATGAATCAAGTGAATGTAAAGGTGTCGTTCTACCTCAAAAAGAGCGAGGCGGATGCCGACGGGATGTGTCCCGTAATGGCAAGGTTGAATGTCGGCAAGTATTCCGAGGCGGCTTTCAGCGTGAAGCTCCGTGTGCCGCAGTCGATGTGGAACTCGGGACGTGCTTCGGGCAAAAGCGTGAAGGCGAAGGAAATCAACAACCGCCTGGACGAGATACGCGCAATGGCGTTGAGTGTCTATGCGGAACTGTCGGCTGTCCGGGACGGTGTGACAGCCGGGGATGTCAAAAGTCTGCTGCTGGGCATGGCGGGAGAACAGGCGACACTGCTGGGCTATTTCCGCACGTTTATCGAAAACTTTGCAAAACGGGTGGGCGTAAACCGGACCGAAGGCAGTTTGAGAAGCTATCGCAACGCTTACAAACATGTGGAGAGGTTCCTGCTGGAAAAGTACAACTTGTCGGACATCCCGTTTTCGGCATTGAACCGTTCTTTCATAGACGATTATGACTTGCATCTGCGGACGGATTGCCACCTCGCGCCGGGGACAATCATCAACCTGACCGTGCAACTGAAAATCATCGTCGGTGAGGCCATCGCGGACGGTATCATCACCGTTTACCCGTTTGCCGGCTATGAACCCGTGCGTCCGAAACAGAAAAAGAGGTATCTCACAGCCGAGGAGCTGCAACGGATCATGACCACGCCCCTCCATAAGCCCCATCTCTATCTCACACGGGATATGTTCCTTTTTTCCTGCTATACCGGCATCCCGTACAATGACATGAAAAATCTCTCGAAAGAACATCTGTTACTTGCAGATGACGGTACATGGTGGATCAGAAGTTCTCGCAAGAAGACCGGGATTGAGTTTGAAATTCCCCTGCTGGATTTGCCATTGCGCATCATAGAGAAATACAGGGACACGGCACCGGACGGCAGGCTGTTTCCGATGTATTGCAACAGCATGATGAATCTCTATCTGAAAGACATCGCCCGACTTTGCCAAATAGACTGTCCGCTGGTATTCCATGCCGGGAGGCACACTTACGCGACGGAAATCACGCTCGGGCATGGAGTACCTCTTGAAACGGTCAGCAAGATGATGGGACACAGCCAGATTGAGACGACCCGGATTTACGCCAAAGTTACTGACGACAAGATAAATGCCGACACACGGATACTGGACGAGAAAATCGCTGAACGCTTCTCCGTAGTCATTTAATAAATAATTTAAAATCAACGATATGAAAAAGAAAACAGAAAATACAGAAAGCAACATCAGGCATCGCAGCACGTTCGCGATACTGTTTTATATCAACCGCACCAAAATACGTAAGGACGGGACTTGCCAGTTGTTATGCAAAGTGAGTATCGATGCCGAATGTGAGCAAATAGGCACGAAAGTGTCCGTCAATCCTTCCATCTGGAATCCGGAAAAGGGATGCGCCGGCGGACGCAGCGAGAATGCCGTTATCGTCAATCGTGCCATAAAGGAATTGACAAAAGAAATCACCGGGCATTACGACAAATCAATCTTTATGCCCGGGGATATTTTATCATGCTGACACGCGAACTGGGTAAGGTGTACGGTTTCGATTTGACCTTCCACCTTGCCCGGCATAATTTCGGGACCCATGTCACGCTATCGCTCGGCGTTCCGATAGAAACGGTCAGCCGTATGATGGGACACATGTCGATTTCCACCACACAGCTTTACGCGCAGGTGACGGACAAGAAGGTAGATGAGGATATGAAAGTTTTGAAGGCAAACGGGTTCAACGCAACAGCCAAACTTTGTGAAGAAGACTTCACTGTCGGAAAGAACAGGAAAAGGATAGCACGCACTACATGAAAATAAGAAAACGGAGAAACGCATATTCCATCGACAAGCCGTTTCTCCGCTTTATCACATTTTATTATACCCACCTCATATCTTCCCTGCACCGTTTATAGGCATCTTCCAATATTTTTTGGATATCAGACTCCTTGTAGAGAGCCTTGCCTTGTACAAGGTAATAAGGGATCACGCCGAGAGTGCGGTATTCCTGCAATGTCCGCCTGCTGACCCTCAGTATTTTGGAGAGCTCCTCATCCGTGAGGAAGCGTTCGCCATGAAATACGGATTTTGGAGCATCCTCCATTGCTGCGATTAACCGTTCCATATTTTCAAGTCCCTGAAACAGGACATCCACACGCGGGTCTTTCCGCTCTAAGAAATGATAGCTCATGATTTTCTTTTTAAGGGGTGATAATTCGATTCCAACATTTTTTTCACGTCGTCCGGCTTGAAGAAAATCTTGTGCTTGATACGCGAGAACGGCAGGATTCCCTTGTCACGGTACACCTGAAGAGTCTTTTTCGATATGCGCAATATCCCGCATACCTCCTGGTTGTCGATCCAGTTTTTCAAACCGGAGTCTTCCATCGGCCGGCATACTCCTGCCATCTTTTCCTCCAACTTACAGAAACGTGCCCGCAGTTCGTCAAACGTCTGTTTGTCTATACATACTATTTCCATAATCAATCGTTTTTGAGTTGCACATCCATCCGCTTTTTCAGTTTTGCAGGCAACACTTTCCCCTTCTGATTGAAGAAGGCTTCCACCTCGGAGGCCTTGTAATAGGTTCTCCCGTCAATCATATAATAGGTTACGTATCTTTTCTGGCGATAACGCGCCAGCGTGCGTTTGGTGACGCCGAGCAGCTGGCAAAGGTCGTAGTTGTCCAAAAGCGTGTCGCCTTCCAGACACTCCTTCAGCTTGTTCATCCGTTCCAGTGTACGGTCTATCCTGTCGAACCTCTCCATAATCTGATGAAGCATCACCTGGAAAGTTTCACGGTCTATCTGTATCATATTATAATCTGTTTTTTAGTGTAAATAATTGATTGGTTACACCTTGTCGCGCAACAGGTTATATAATGATATAGGCCAACGGCGTACCAATGTCACCGGATTTCACGGAACGGCATAGGTATTCCATTGAGATACAACGGAATAAAAAACGTCAAGGTAAAATCGGAGTTAAATAAAATCTTGCAAGATGCAAGGCTTTTTCGCAAAATGCGAGTTACTTCTTGCGAGGTTTGCGATAGATTAAACGACAGATGCCGTTGGAAAAAGAGGCTGTTTTATGCAACTGCCATTGCCGGGCAGGGTAAATGTCCAGTATGGAAATTCCTTGACCGATGGAATACGGCAGCAGGTAAACAATCAGTTCATCGACAAGATTATAATGAAAGAGTCCCCGGAGCAGTTCCAATGATTCAAGGTCACGGATTTCGGCAAGGTAGGTGAAGGAATCGTCCCTGCGGTCTTTCTCACAAAGCAGGTCCAGAATGGAATGGGGCAATATAAAGGCGGAACAGCGTTCCCGCCAACGGGGAAAACCGTTTTTATGGTTTATCACCCATTGCATTGACACATTGTCGTTGTCCGGCAGAAAGCCGTCCAGTGTCATCGCCGTTACAGCTTGGACTTTTGGCATAAATTCTGTTTTGATACCGGACCGTAAGCCGTCAAAAAAAGAAGCGTGCAAACACGCTACTTCTAATGGAGGCTCTGGAATGCCTTTGAAAGGAATAGGTGAATGCACGCTATGCGTAGGCATAGCATAAGCAATCACGCAATAGTTCCTTTCAATGTTAATTTTCCAGATTCCCATTAGAAACACCTTGCGGTCTTATGTCATATACAGTCAGCAATTGTCTTAGAGACAATATGTCGATTTTTCTCTATTTGTTTGCAAATGTACACATATTCAGTGACATTTCCACAAATTGCAATTGCCAAATTCATTTCAGTCCGTATTTCTTTATTTTCCTGTACAATGTTGCCGGGTTGATATTCAGCAACGCGGCGGCCTGTTCCCTGCGTCCGTTACAGGCTTTGAGAGCCCTTATAATGCTCTCTTTCTCCAAGGCTTCATCTTTCAGGGGCAGAACCGGAGATGCCGTCGGGACATCTTCATCCGGATGAATTCCGATATTCACCCCGTCCACGTCAAGCATCGGTGTCTCCGCGACAAGTACGGCACGTTTGATTCTATTTTGTAATTCGCGCACGTTGCCCGGCCATGAATAGGAGAGCAGTTCCCGTTTGGCATCATTCGTGAATCCCCGCGTTTCCCGTTTCAACTCCTTTGAGAAACGCTCACGGAAGAACTCCGCCAAAGGCAGGATGTCTTCCGGACATTCCGCCAATGAAGGCTGCCTGATTTCAAACTCATTCAAACGGTGGTACAGGTCTTCCCTGAACCGACCTTCCTTGATGGCCTTTGGCAGATCCTCATTCGTGGCGGTAATCACCCTCACGTCCGCGGTCCGTTCCCTGCCGCTCCCTATCGGGGTGTAGGTGTTTTCTTGTAACACCCGAAGCAACAGGGATTGGAGCTCATACGACATGGTACCTATCTCATCCAGAAATAGTGTTCCGCCTTTCGCCATGTCGAAATAGCCGTTCTTGGCAGTGTCGGCACCGGTGAACGCCCCTTTCTCGTGACCGAAAAACAGCGAGGCAGCCAGTCCACGCGGCAATGCCCCGCAGTTGACCGCGATGAAAGGGGTATTCCAGCGGTCGCTGTTGCAGTGGATGGTCTGCGCCACCGATTCCTTTCCGGTCCCGTTGGCACCGAGTATCATCACGGACATGTCGGACGGAGCGACCAGCCTGGCGAATTTCTCCACTTGCAGTATTCCGGGGCTTGTGCGGTGGAACAGCGCTTTCTCTTTCTTCCGTACCGTGGCTATCGGCCGGAACACTTCCTCCGCCAGTTCCAGCAGGTGTTCCCTGTGTACAGGCTTGGGCAGGTAATCCATGGCTCCCAGTTTGATGGTATATACCACATCCGGCACGGATACGTATTCGGTGGTGATAATAAACGGGATGTCCTTTCTCTCTTTATGCAACCATTTCAGAAGGGAGATTCCGTCCCCTTCCGGCAAACGCACATCCGACAATATCAGGTCGAATTGCGTCTTGCGTATCAATGCGCGGGCTATCGGCT
>OKUF01000544.1_pt1 | contig 11771 bp, 9 predicted proteins | sample 1606781 | NCBI WGS metagenome assembly OKUF01 (sample SAMEA3882555, study PRJEB24775) | human gut metagenome | biome: human-associated habitat; feature: intestine environment; material: feces | place: Netherlands | collected 2009/2010
GCTCCACCATCATCTACGCCTATTTGCAGGCCATCGGCGTCATCAACGCCCACAGCGACGACGGCCTCATCTTCCTGATGGGCGACACCGTGACCGTGGCCCTGCCCGGCGGCGGCACCGGCGTCCAGCTTCAGGTGAATCTCTCCACCAACGACGACAAAGTCACCCCGGCGCTCCGGCTGCTGTCGGCGGCGGTCCGCCCTCTCGCGTGGGAAAAGCAGGACGGCCACCCCATCAACCGCCGTCTCTACTTACCGGAATACTGCCTCTCCGCCCACGACCCCAGCTTCGGGCGGGAGATGGACCTGCCGCTGGTGATGGCGGCGCTGATGAACCGCTGGGGCGAGGACATCCTGCCCGAGGAGGTAGCCCACATCATGGCCGACAAGGCCACCGGCAGCACCGGCAACGCCGCCTTTGCGGCGGCCGCAGCGGGCTGCTGCGGCTACCCCTGCTGGCAGGCGTGGATGGACCTTGCCGACCTGCGGGAGCAGATCCACGACGGCTGCTCGGTGGCCGTCCGCATCGAGCGCCGCATCCGGGGCCAGCGCGACCCGGTGGGCGTCTGGATGGGCCTGCGGGGCTTCGGCCATGACGACGCCGTCCTCGCCGACTTCGTCCTCCTCAACGACCCCACCGCCGACAGCGACGGGGCGGTGAACTGCACGATGGCGGTGACAGACTTTGCCCGCTACTTCACCGGGCGGGCCATCGCCCTCCGCCCTAAGCCCCGGGACATCGAGGCCGACCGGCCCCGGCGCGTCCCCTGCAGCTTCGAGTACAGCACCGAGGACGACTGCTGGTATCTGTCCCTCCGGGGTCAGCGCCAGCTCCTCCCGGCCGAGTTCTCCGGCTGGGCGGCCTGCAGCCCCCACGACGGCGTGGCCCATGCCACCACCGCCCACCGCACCTTCCGGCGGATGGAGCGGACGCGGACGGGGGGCTTCCGCTTCCCGCCCGAGCAGACGGCCAGCGGCGGACGCTGCAGCATCTACATCATCGACCAGACCGGCACCATGCAGTTTGCCGAAGTGCGGCTGCCCACCCCGCCGCCGGCCCCGTCGGCCCCCGAAGCCAACCAAAGCACTCTGTTCCCTGCCCCCTGAGGGGCACGCCAGACGCTTTCAATGGATAAATCATCAATATGGGAGGAATACATTATGGCAAAGACGATCATCACTTTGGGCCGTGAGTACTGCACCGGCGGACGCTACATCGCCAAGGACGTGGCGCGCGCACTGGGCATCAAGCTCTACGACAAGGAGCTGATCACCATGGCAGCCAAAAATTCCGGACTGTCCGAGGAGGCCGTGGCCGCCAGCGAGAAGCGGCACACCCACAGCCTGCTCTACAGCCTGTATACGATGGGCAACGACCTTCCTCTGGGCGATCAGGTCTTCATCCTGCAGAGCCGCATCATCAAGCAGCTGGCCGACGAAGGCCCCTGCGTCATCGTGGGCCGCTGCGGCGACTATGTCCTGCGCGACCGCAAGGATGTGCTGCGCGTCTTTGTCTACGCCCCCAAGGAGTGGCGTCTGGCCTACGGCAAGGAGAACAATATGCTGCAGGCCAAGGACGAAAAGGGCATCAAGGATGAGGTCGAGAAGACCGACCGCAACCGCGCAGCCTACTACAACTACTACACCCAGAACCGCTGGGGCGATGCCCACAACTACGATCTTGCCATCAACGCCGCCCTTGGCCGCGAGACCTGCGTGAAGATGATCCTGGACGCAGCCGCCGCAAAGGAAAAGACGCTGTGACCCCCGGCAAGACCCAATAAACAACGACAGAACGTGGGCAGGGCGCTTCTGCGCCCTGCCCATGTTTCCGGCAAGGAGAAATCGTGAAAACAAATCAATCGCAGACCGCACCCGCCGAGGTGCGGGAAAACATCATGGGCACCATGGAGATCAACCCGCTTTTGCTGAAACTCAGCATCCCGATGATGATCTCCATGCTGGTGCAGGCGCTGTACAACGTGGTGGACTCGGTGTTCGTGTCCCATGTCAGTGAGAGCGCCCTCACCGCCGTATCGCTGGCCTTTTCATTGCAGAATGTCATGATCGCCGTAGGCGTGGGCACCGGCGTGGGCGTGAACGCCCTGCTGAGCAAGAGCCTTGGCGAAAAGAACCAGAGCCGTGCCAACGCCACCGCAGAAAACGGCATCTTCCTTTCCCTGTGCAGCTTTGCGGTATTTTTTGTCATCGGCCTTACCTGTATGAAGCCCTACTTCTACGCCCAGACCAGTGACCCCGTCATCGCGCAGCAGGGCATCCAGTATCTTTCGGTGTGCTGCATCTTCAGTCTGGGTATTTTCACCCAGACCATGGGTGAAAAGCTGCTGGCTGCCACCGGCCGCACCCAGCTGAGCATGATCAGCCAGCTGGTGGGTGCAGTGGTGAACATCATTCTGGATCCCATCTTCATCTTCGGCTACTGCGGGCAGGCGCTGTCCGGCACCACCGGCGCGGCGGTGGCTACGGTCATCGGCCAGTTCTGCGGTGCAGGTATGACGTTGTACTTCAACACCCGCAAAAACCCGGATATCCAGATCAGCTTCAAGGGCTTCCGCCCCAGTGCCAAGGCCATCGGCCGCATCTACACCGTGGGTCTGCCCAGCATCGCCATGCAGTGCGTGGGCAGCTTGATGACCTTCGGCATGAACCTGATTTTGATGGCCTTCTCTGCCACGGCGGTGGCGGTGTTCGGCGTGTACTTCAAGCTGCAAAGCTTCGTGTTTATGCCCATTTTCGGCCTGAACAACGGCATGGTGCCTATCATCGGCTACAACTACGGTGCCCGCAGACCGGACCGCGTGAAAAAGACCATCAAGCTGGCGGTGTGCTACGCCGAAGGTATCATGCTGGCAGGCTTCTGCATTTTCCAGTTTGCGCCCGGGCAGGTGCTGAGCATCTTTGCTGCCAGCGACGCCATGCTGGCCATCGGCATCCCGGCCATGCGCATCATCTGCCTGCACTTTTTGCTGGCGGGCGTCAGCATCGTGCTCAGCTCGGTGTTTCAGGCGCTGGGCAACGGCGTTTTCAGTCTCATCGTTTCGGTCTGCCGCCAGCTGTTCGTGCTGCTGCCGGCAGCGTGGCTGCTGGCACAGACCGGCAGCGTCAACAATGTCTGGTGGGCCTTCCTCATTGCGGAAGTCGTCAGCATCCTGATGAGTCTGGCCTTCTATGCCCGTATCAACAAAACCACCATCGCACCCTTGTACCACTGACCCGGGTGCGGGCAATGGCCCTGCAAACGAAAGGAACGTGATCTCTATGGTAAAAAAGCTGAAGTGGAACCTGATCTTCATGAGCCTGCTGTATGTCGGGCTGGGCATTTTTCTGGTCATGAAGCCCGGCACGGCGCTGAACATCGTCTGCTATGCGCTGGGTGGCGTGGTGTTGGCCTGCGCAGCGGTGCAGCTGATCCGCTACTTTGTGGTGGAGCGCGGGGTGTTCCAGAGCCAGCTTACCCTGATCTCCGGCCTTGTCTGCCTTGCACTGGGCGTTTTTCTGCTGCTGCGCAGCGATATCGTGGTAAGCATTTTGCCCATCGTGTTCGGCCTGTTCGTCATCTTTGACGCCATTGGCCGGGTGCAGAACGCCTTGGACCTGCGCCGCTGCGGCTACGACAGCTGGAAAGGCTTTCTGCTGCTGCCGGTGCTCAGCGTGGTGCTGGGCGTTATCCTGATCGCAAACCCCTTCGGTGCCATGGAAACACTGGTGATGGCCATCGGCGTCATCCTGATCGTGGAGGGTGCCATCAACCTGCTCAGCGCTCTGTACACCGTGCTGGCGGTGCGCCGCTTTGCCAAGCTGCACCCGGAGACCCAGTCCGTACTGGAAAGCATTACCGGTGAGGATCTGAACGGCGACGGCGTTGTCGCCCCGGACGTGACCCGCACCGATGCAGAGGCCACTGCCGTGGAGCTGGACCATGTGGACGAGAGTGCCACCGTGGAGCAGGAGGAGCGGGAGTAAAGAATAAACCCTCTCAGTCAACGCCGTCAGGCGTTGACTGAGAGGATTCTACACCAATTATCAAGAAAAGGAAAAAGGAACAAAATCATGGAAAAGTACGATCTGATCATCGTGGGTGCGGGCCCTGCCGGCATCTTTACCGCTGTGGAGCTGCTGCGTCACGGCAGCAAAAAGAAGATGCTGCTGGTGGAAAAGGGCAAGCCGGTGGAAAAACGCCACTGCCCCAAGGCAGAGGTAGGCCACTGCGTCAACTGCCGCCCCACCTGCGCCATCACCACCGGCTTTTCCGGTGCGGGCGCGTTCTCGGACGGCAAGCTGAGCCTGTCCTACGAGGTGGGCGGCGACCTGCCCACCCTCATCGGGGAGGAGTTTGCGCAGGAACTCATCGACTACACCGATAAAATTTATCTGGAGTTCGGCGCCGACCCCCATGTGGAGGGCATCTACACCGGTGAGGACATCAAGGAGATCCGCAAAAACGCCATCCACGCGGGTCTGAAGCTGGTGGATTGCCCCATCCGTCATCTGGGCACTGAGAAGGCGCAGGAGCTGTATCTTGCCATCCAGAACTATCTGGCAGACAACTGCGTGGAGATGCGCTTCAATACCGAGTGCGAGAACATCATTCTGGAAGAGGAAGGCTGCAAGGGCGTTCTGCTGAAGGACGGCGACAGCCTGCTGCCCGTGTATGCGGACGAGGTGGTCATCGGCACCGGACGCCGCGGCGCAGACTGGCTGGAAAAGCTCTGCGCAGAGCACCACATCGCCCACAAGCCCGGCACCGTGGACATCGGCGTACGCGTGGAGTGCCGCAACGAGGTGATGGAAAAGGTGAACAAGGTGCTGTATGAGTCTAAGCTCATCGGCTACCCGAAGCCTTGGAAGAACAAGGTGCGCACCTTCTGCCAGAACCCCGGCGGCTTTGTGGCGCAGGAGAACTACGACAACGACCTTGCGGTGGTCAACGGCCACAGCTTCAAGGAGAAGAAGAGCGAGAACACCAACCTTGCGATTCTGGTCTCCCACAACTTTACCGAGCCGTTCAACCAGCCCATTGCCTATGCCCAGAAGGTTGGCGAACTGACCAACATGCTGGGTGCCGGGCACATTCTGGTACAGCGCTATGGTGATATTCTGGACGGCAAGCGCACTTGGGCCAAGGAGCTGGCACATTCCAATGTGCGCCCTACCCTGAAAGATGCCGTTGCGGGCGACATTACCGCCGCCATGCCGTACCGCGCCATGGTGAGCATTATTGAGTTCATCAAGATGGTGGACCATGTTGCCCCCGGCTTTGCCGCACCGGAAACCCTGCTGTACAGCCCGGAGCTGAAGTTCTACTCCAACAAGGTGAAGATGGACGAGAACCTTGACACCAACATTCAGGGTCTGCACTGTCTGGGCGACTCCTCCGGCTGGACGCGCGGACTGATGATGGCCTCGGTCATGGGCGTGCTCATGGGCCGCAAGCTGGCTGAAAAAGAAGGCTGCTAAAAATAAACGCAAGCCCGGAAGGTTGCAGACCTTCCGGGCTTGCGCTGTTGAGGAATGTCACTTCAGTTTGCTCAGGTAGCGGTAAATGGTGGCTTCCGAGGAGCCCAGCTGGGCGGCCACCTCGCTGACGGCACAGTCCCTCAAGAACATCCAGGCCATTCTGGCACAGCAGGAGATGACGCTGGCCAATGTGGTCAAAACTACGGTGTTTCTGGCGGACATCAACGATTTTGCAGAGATGAACAAGGTGTACGGCGAGTATTTTGCGCAGCCCTACCCCGCGCGCAGCGCGGTGCAGGTGGGCAAGCTGCCCAAGGACGCTCCGCTGGAGATCGAGTGCATTGCTGTAAAGTAAGTTCCCCCGCACGGGAAGAAAAGAAACGGTGAACCAAATGGATAAACAGATGTTCGTTCGCATCCTGAACAGTGAGATGGAGCTGGCTACGGGCTGTACGGAGCCCGGCGCAGTTGCTCTCACCGCCGCAGAGGCGGGCGCAGCACTCCGCAAGGCAGGCGGCACACGGGTAGAAGCCGTGACCGTCCGCGCCAGCATCAACATTATCAAAAACGCCATGTCGGCGGGCATTCCGGGCACCTCGTATCAGGGCATGGATTACGCCGCCGCCATTGGTGCCGTAGGCGGCGACCCCGTCCACCTGTTGGAGGTCATGAACTATGTGCCCCGGGAGCAGATGGAAGAAGCCGCAGCCCTTGTCGGGGCAGGCAAGGTCAAGGTAGAGGTGGCACAGGTGCCGCAGAAGCTCTACATTGAGGTGCTTGTCACTTCTGACGGCCACACCGGACGCGCGGTGGTGCGGGACCTGCACACCAACGTGGTGCTGGTGGAGCAGGACGGCGTGGCTACGCTGGACAAGCAGCACACCGACTCTGCCGCCGCCGGGGACAGCGATGTGGTGACCCCGGAGCAGATCGCAGAATTTCTGACCGTCCGCTCCATCTGGGATTACTGCACCGAGGAACTGGATCCCCTGCATGACCCCATCGACATCATCCGCAGCGCCGTACAGGTGAACACGACCATCAGCAACGAGGGTCTTTCCAAGGAATACGGCCTTGCCATTGGCCGCAATCTGGAACTGAACTGCCGCAAGGGTCTGATGACCCGCGATCTGACCACCAACGCCATGGTCATCGCTTCTGCCGGTGCGGACGCCCGCATGGCAGGTGCACCGGTGTCGGTGGTGGCAAACTCCGGCAGCGGCAATCAGGGCATCACGGCTACCATGCCTGTGGTAGCAACTGCCCGCTGGCTGGATATCGACGAGGAGAAGATGCTCCGCGCCGTGACCCTTTCCAACCTGATCGCGATCCGCATCAAGGCAAAATTTGGCCGTCTGAGCAACCTTTGCGGCGCTACCGTTGCTGCCACCGGCGCAGCCTGCGGCATTGCCTATCTGCTGGGCGGCGGCTACCACGAGGTATGCTGCACCATCCAGAACATGGTGGGCAACGTCACCGGCATGGTATGCGACGGCGCAAAGGCCGACTGCGCACTGAAGATCTCCACCTGCGTCAACGCTGCCTGTCAGGCAGCTGCCATGGGCGTGCGCGGCGTGCGGGTGCAGAGCACCGATGGCATCGTGGAGCACAATGTGGAATATACGCTGGACAACTTTGCCACCCTGAGCACCCACGGCACCAGCGACAGCGTGATCCTTGATCTGATGCTGAACAAACACCTCCCGGAGACGGAATAAGTCTCCCCACCCGGCCCTTTCCGGGGCAAAAAGAAAGAGGTACTAAAGTTATGAAAAAGCTATTCAATAGTCTGCCCTTCCGGCTTTTGCTGGGCATTTTTGTTGGTATCATCCTTGGCCAGCTGTTCAACGAGAGCACCATGGGCGTTGTGGTGACCCTGCAGTACATCATGGGTCAGCTCATCACCTTCTGTGTGCCGCTGATCATCATCGGCTTCATTGCCCCGTCCATCACGAAGCTTGGCAAAAACGCCTCCCGTCTGCTGGCAGTGGCCATCGTCATCGCGTATGTGTCCTCTGTCTGCGCAGCCTTCATGAGCATGGGCGCAGGCTACGGTTTGATCCCCCACCTGTCCATCGACAACAACGTTGCCGGTCTGCGCGAGCTGCCGGGCGTCGTCTTTGAGCTGAACATTCCCCAGATCATGAGCGTCATGAGCGCTCTGGTGCTGAGCGTTCTGGTTGGTCTGGCTGCCACCTGGACCAACAGCAAGCTGACCTGCGACTTTTTGGCCGAGTTCCAGAACATCGTGCTGGACATCGTGAGCAAGGTCATCATCCCCGTGCTGCCCTTCTACATTGCCGCCACCTTCTGCGGCCTGAGCTACGAGGGCACCATCACCCATCAGCTGCCCGCCTTCCTGCAGATCATCGTCATCGTTATGGCCGGTCACTACATCTGGCTGGCTGTGCTGTACCTGCTGGCAGGTGCTTACTCCGGCAAGAATCCCTGGGAAGTGCTGCGTCACTACGGCCCCGCTTACCTGACCGCTGTCGGTACCATGTCCAGTGCTGCTACGCTGGGTGTGGCGCTGGAGTGCGCCCGCAAGAGCAAGGTCCTGCGTAAGGACATGGTCAGCTTCGGCATCCCCCTGTTTGCAAACATCCACCTGTGCGGCTCTGTGCTGACTGAGGTGTTCTTCTGCATGACCGTTTCCAAGATCCTGTACGGTAAGCTGCCCAGCGTCGGCACCATGATCCTGTTCTGCCTGCTGCTTGGCATCTTCGCCATCGGCGCACCCGGCGTGCCCGGCGGCACTGTCATGGCTTCTCTGGGTCTGATCACCGGTGTCCTGATGTTCGACAACGCCGGTACGGCTCTGATGCTGGCCATCTTCGCCCTGCAGGACAGCTTCGGCACCGCCTGCAACGTGACCGGTGACGGCGCGCTGACCCTGATGCTGACCGGCTACGCCGAGAAGCACGGCATCGCCGATACCGGCGATCTCGAAAGCCCGATCCTGTGATAAAAACCTGAGCACTCCTCCTTAATTACAAGAGACTGTGAACAGACAGTCCCAAAATCTCCGAAAAGCCCCGGCGACCGCATGGCCACCGGGGCTTTTTGTGCGGCAACCCGGTTTGATATCCGGCGTAATGGGATGAAATTTTTGAAACGCCTTTAAAACCATAAAGTAAAATGCTATACTAGAAGGACATTGGGTGCGCTGAAAATGCGCAGCCTGAAAGGAGCTTTTATGACGCAGCTTTTGATTCGTCTGTTTATACGCCGTCCCAATTCTCCGCAGGACCCCCGCGTCCGTGCCGCCTACGGCAATCTGGCCAGTGTGGTGGGCATGGTGTGCAATATCCTGCTCTGTCTGGGCAAGTTTGTGGTGGGCACCCTGTTCGGCTCTATCGCCATCACTGCCGATGCACTGAATAACCTTTCGGATGCTTCCTCCAATATCGTCAGTCTGGTGGGCTTCAAGCTGGCAGCCAAGGCACCGGATGCCGAGCATCCCTACGGCCACGCCCGTTTTGAGTATCTTGCCGGGCTGGTGGTCAGCGTGACCATTCTGGGCATTGGTTTCTCCCTGCTGAAGGAATCGTTCACCAAGGTGCTGCACCCCACCCCGGTGCAGTTCGGCTGGCTGACCGTGGCGGTGCTGGTGGTGTCCATTCTGGTCAAGCTGTGGATGAGCGGCTTCAACCGCACCATTGGCCGCATCATTGCTTCGGAGACCCTTATTGCCACTGCCGCCGACAGCCGCAACGACGTGCTGAGCACCGCTGCCGTGCTGGTAGCCGCTATCCTCTGCCGTGTGACCGGCTGGGACGTGCTGGACGGCCTGATGGGCGTGGGCGTGGCAGTGTTTATCCTGATCTCCGGCTGGGGGCTGGTGATGGATACCCTGAGCCCGCTGCTGGGTGAAAGCCCCAGCGAAGATCTGGTGGAGCATATCGAACAGACCGTGATGGGTTATCCCGGCGTGCTGGGCGTACATGACCTGATGGTGCACGACTACGGCCCCGGCCATCAGTTTGCGTCCATCCATGTGGAGCTGCCCGCCGAGCAGGACCCGCTGGAAGCGCACGACCTGATCGACAACATCGAGCGGGACTTTATGAAAAACGACCACCTGATGGTGACCATCCACTATGACCCCATCGTCACCTCGGACGCCGCCGTGGGGGTGTTGCGCAGCCGCCTGACCGAAAAGCTGCGTCAGCTGGACCCTGCGCTCTCGCTGCACGACCTGCGTATCGTGCCGGGCAAGACCCACACCAATGTGCTTTTTGATCTGGTGCTCCCCGCGGGCTATGCCGGGGACAAGGTGGAGCTGCTGACCCAGATGGAACAGTTCATCAAGGCACAGGACCCCGCCTATAACTGCATTATCAAGCTGGAACAGAGCTATACGGCTGCGGCTCATAAATGAGGGGGAGCCGCCCCGCACGGGCTTTGCGATATAAGGCAATACCGCATAATTCTAAGTGCCGATACGGCGAGTGAGGTGCGGCAGATGCTAAGCCAAAAGCACAGATAATACTTTGTGTATTATCGAGCATTTTGGCAACGCAGATGCCGTGCCGCAGCCGCCGGAGTGGTGCTTAAGCCGTAAGGCGGGAATTGTGCGGTGTTGCCATAAGGAAAGCAGAGGGAAAGTAGTATGCTGAACGAAACCTACCGCGCCATGCTGAACAACAAAAGCGTCATCCGCGAGACCTTCATGTATGGCAGACAGCGCGCTGCCCAGATCGGCAGCGAGAATGTGTTCGATTATTCACTGGGCAACCCCAGCGTGCCCTGCCCGCCGGAGTTTACCGAAGCCATGCAGACCCTGCTGGCACAGGAAGAGCCGGTAAGCCTGCACGGCTATTGCCCCAGTCAGGGCGACCCGGGCTTCCGCACCGCTGTGGCGGAGCATCTGACCGAGACCTTCGGCCTGCCCTACGCGCAAAAGCACATCTTCCCCACCACCGGCGCGGCGGGTGCCATCGCCCACGCCATCCGGGCGGTGACCCAGCCCGGGGACGAGGTGCTGACCTTTGCGCCTTACTTCCCGGAGTACGGCCCCTATGTGGCGGGCACAGGCGCGGTGCTGCGGGTGGTGCCGCCGCAGGCACCCACCTTCCAGCCCAATCTGGACGCATTCGAGCAGATGATCGGCGAAAAGACCACCTGTGTGCTCATCAACACCCCCAACAATCCCTCCGGCGCAGCCTACAGCGCCGAGACGCTGACCGGCCTGGCCGACCGCCTGCGCGCCGCCAGCGCCAAGTATGGGCACCGAATCTTTTTGATCTCGGATGAGCCGTACCGCGAAATCATGTTCGGCGGGCAGCCCATCCAGTACGTCGCCAAGTTCTATGACGATACGTTGACCTGCTATTCGTTCAGCAAGAGCCTGAGCCTGCCGGGCGAGCGCATCGGCTATGTGGCTGCGAACCCGCGCTGCGAGGACGCCGAGTATATTGTGCCAATGTGCGGCCAGATCAGCCGCGGAACCGGCCACAACTGCCCGGCATCACTGATCCAGCTGGCCGTGGCCGAATGCCTGGACGAAACCAGCGACTTGGGCGTGTACGAAACCAACATGGAGCTGATTTACGCCGAGCTGAAAAAGCTGGGCTTTACCGTGGTCAAACCCTCTGGCACCTTCTATATCTTCCCCAAAGCGCTGGAGGAGGACGCCAATGCGTTCTGCAAAAAGGCCATGAAGTATGACCTGGCGTTGGTTCCCGGCGACAGCTTTGGCTGCCCCGGCTACTTCCGCATGGCGTACTGCATCGAGACCGAAAAAGTCCGCCGCAGCTTTGCCGCGCTGGAGAAATTCGTGGCCGAGGAGTACGGCGTCACCAAACACTAAGGAGATTTTATGTCGATTCTACGCCGCATTTTTCCGATTTTGCTGACAGCTGCGCTGCTGTGTGCCTGCGTGCAGATGCCCAACACCCCACAGGACGTGCTGCCCGCCCCGACGCCGCAGACCACAGCGGCCCCCGCCGCCACGCCGGAGACAAGCCCCACGCCGACGCCCGAGCCGACAGTGGCCCCCGCGATGGCAACGGCCACGAGCAACGCCACCAAGGACGCGCCGCAGATCAAGGACCCGACGACCTGGGACGACAACGCCGCAAAGACGCTGGACGGGCTGGAAACGCAGTTTGCCGCCTACGGCCTGACGCTGGACGCGAAGGAGGGCTGCCCCTACCTGCTGGCAGTCAACAACGCAGGCGGCGTGGTCACGGTCTACGCCGTGGATTCCGCCACAAAAAAGTACGCTGTGCCGTTCATGGCGATGGTGTGCAGCGGCGGCATAGACACCCCCACCGGGTATTTTTCGACCAC
>OKUF01000547.1_pt1 | contig 11679 bp, 10 predicted proteins | sample 1606781 | NCBI WGS metagenome assembly OKUF01 (sample SAMEA3882555, study PRJEB24775) | human gut metagenome | biome: human-associated habitat; feature: intestine environment; material: feces | place: Netherlands | collected 2009/2010
TACGGCGGTGCGGATGGCTTCCGGTGTTTCTTCCCGTTGTGCTTTGTATTCGGGATAGGCTTCGTGGCGGAAAGTGGGACCTGCAGGGTCAAAAGCTACACCGATATGCGAAGGATGCTCTTTGTTGAGCACCTCCTCCAATGTGTTGACAAAGCCCAAGATGGCTGATGTATTAAGCCCTTTCGAATTGATGCGGGGGCTTTTGATGAATGCGTAGTAAGCTCTGTAAATGAGCGCGTAGGCATCGAGTAAAAAAAGTCTGTCCATACGTTATGATGATTTTCTCCGTAAATTTACGTAAAAAATATGAGTGGCTTTTGATTTTTATGTAATTTTGTACTCCGAAATCATCTGATTATATGGACGTATTAACTCAAATCCGGAAACCGGTGGAGCGTGAAATGAAAGATTTCGAGTCGCTTTTCGGTATTACTCTGCAGCACCAGAATCCTCTTCTTATGATAGCTTTGCGGCATGTGTTGAGCCGTAAGGGGAAGTTGATGCGTCCGATTTTGACTTTGTTGGCTGCAAAAAAGTACGGTGAAATCAATGATTCCGTGTTGCATGCTGCCGTGAGTTTGGAGATGTTGCATACTGCCAGTCTGGTGCATGATGATGTGGTAGACGAGAGTGGCGTGCGTAGGGGACAATCCTCTGTGAATGCCCTTTTGGATAATAAGGCTGCCGTCTTGGTGGGCGATTATCTCTTGTCTACGGCTTTGAAGCATGCGGCCATGGCTGGTGACCTGAGGGTAGTAGATTTGGTCGCTCGTTTGGGGCAGACGCTTTCCGACGGGGAATTGCAGCAGTTGTCCAACGTGAAGTCCGATGAAATCAGCGAAAATCAGTATTTCGACGTGATTCGGCGTAAAACAGCTTCTTTGTTTGCCGTATGTGCCGAAGTCGGTGCTTTGTTATCAGGGGCATCGGAAGATGAAATCCGTCGTTTAGGTGAGTTCGGCACTTATGTAGGTATCTGTTTTCAGATTCGTGACGATGTATTCGACTATTATGATGCTGAAGTAGGTAAACCTACGGGTAATGACATGAAAGAAGGTAAGCTTACTCTTCCGGTGGTGCATGCCGTACTTCAGCCCGGCGCAGAGACGTGGCATGAGACGGCGTTGAAAGTACGTGCGGGTAGGGCCACAGAAGAAGAAATCTCAGCTTTAGTGGATTTTACCAAACAGTCGGGCGGTATAGAGTATGCCCGTCGTAAAATGGATGAATTTCGTGAGCAAGCAGTCGGTTTGATTGATTCTGATGGAAACGAAGCCGTAGGTGAAGCCTTACGTTTGTACTTGGATTTCGTATTGAAACGGGTGTCTTAATAGGGTTGGGAGGATGATTTGTTCCTCCAATCCGATTATAGACGATTGATTTCTTCCGTATCCAATCCTGTACAGGCTGCTATCGTATGGGTTGGTATGCCATTGGCTTTCATCTGTCTGGCTATGTTTAGCTTTTCTTCTTCTTTCCCTTTTTCCATACCTTCCTGCATCCCCTTTTCTATACCTTTTTCTATTCCTTTTTGCATCCCTATTTGTATCCCTTTTTGTTCTCCTTCCTTTGTTCTAGCTGTAATATAACACTTATTATTAGCACTGTCAAGAGGTGAGTGCTAATTATTTTGTGAAGATTTTGTGAAGCCTTGATTTTACGGGCTTCACAGGGATTTTTCACTTACTTTCGCACTCGATTTTCTTGATTTGACCACATTTTGACCACAAATTCTTGGAAAAATATATTCGTCTGATTTTCTTACCACATTTTACGACAACGACTTATGGTTTATACCACAGCAGGTACGGTTTCTGGCAGATTCATTTTAGGCATCTCGTTCTCCACATGAGACTTCTCTGCAATATGATTGTAGACATTCATTGTGATCTGTGCATCTGAATGTTCTTCGCTCCGCTACGGTCGGTGCTAAACGGATGTCCCCCGGACATCCAGCACCCCATCACATACTGCATAACTTTGGGATTGACATTATTCTCACCCAGTCTGGTACATCCCGTATGACGAAGGGTATGCGATGAAATAGGAGGCATCAGCTCCGGCTCTCGCTTCTCTCCTTCTGCCAGTTTGCTTTCTTTCTTATTATAGGCATTAACAATGTTTTTCAGAAAGCTGTTCACTCCCGCTGGCATAATCGGACGTCCATACTTTGTATTGAAGATGAATCCACTGCGTCCACCAATCTCTACATTACTCTGCAAACCAAGCATCAGGTTCAGCTCTCTCTGTTTACGGAACGCATCATATACCATCTGTGTCATAGGAATGTCTCTGATTCCTGCATCCGTTTTGGTTTCTGAATCATGGAAACAATATCCTTCATCACCTTCATAATACACAAGCTGTCCACCTACATGAATCTCCCTGTTCTTCATATCCACATCTGACCAGGTTAAGCCGATAGTCTCACTCACTCTCAGGCAAGCCCCAAACATAACCTGCATCATTGGAAGATGAGGCTTATACACATTACTCTGTTCAACAAACTTCAGAAGTTTTTCCTGCTGTTCCAGTGTCAGTGCTTCTTTCTCCTTTGCCGGAGCCCCATAATCTCCAAGTGTTCCAGTTACCGGATTCTTACGGATAATCCCGTCTTCCACTGCCAGTTCAAAACTGGGATTCAATAAACCATAAAGACCTTTGATCGTACTGTGTGCCAGTCCTTCATCTGACAATGAGGAAAAGAACGTCCTTACGTGAGATGTCTTAAAATCTACAACACGAATATTTCCTAAAGTATTTCGTATCCGGTAGTCCCACATACGGATATAATTCTTTTTCGTTCTTTCCTTGATATTCTTTGTTGCCATGTATCGCTCAAACAACGTATTTACAGTCAGCTTCTTGACTGATGCGTCTGTAATAAGCAGATCATCCATATCCTTATTGATCTTCTTTTCCATTTCTCGCAGACTCACCAGATCAGCTGCATAAACCGAATTACGCTTTCCGGTAATTTCATCCTTGTAGCGATACTCATAACGTCCATCCGGGCGCTGGTATTCACCTGTTTTTAAATTTCTGCCTTTATTATCTTTTCTTGCCATATCAATCATTCCTTTCACTTCATTTTTCGTTATTCGGAATGATTTTTGTCCTGTCGGTATCAGTCATTTACTGCCTGATATCTGCTCACAGATTAACATAATATTTTATAATTTCCAAGGGTAAATTCCTGCAAAATGCTAATTTTTATTTGCCTTTTTTATAGGAATATTTTTCACTTTTCATTCCGAAGGAAAGTTGTTGTATTTTATCCTCTCATCTTTCATTACACTGCCATTGCATCAATATATTTTTTTATCTTATCCACGTTATAAAGAACACGTCTTCCAACAATCACTCTTGCTTCTGCATAGTCTGCAATTTTCTTTGCAGTTACTTCTCCGCAGGATAACATTGCCATTAATCCTTCAATATCTACCGTCAGACGGTTTTCAGCCTTATACTCTGTTGTTTTTCTCATGATGCACATACCTCCTTTCCTCCGTATTCTTCTGCATCACCTCCCAGACAGCGGTTATGCCCGTTGTCAGTACACTCTACTTTTTGTTTAGACTTCTTACAATGATTTTCCATTCCGTTCGGCGTGTTGGCTTCCATTTGTATATGGCGGTGTCAACGTTACAATTGACCTCTATCAGAAATCTTTCTGAATACTGGCAGCTTCTTCTCAAGCATACCAGCCGTTGCCGGAGTATCTTCGGTTTCCACATACTACTCTCTGATACAGCGATGGAATCCTGTGTTACCTTTAAGCCCCGAAAGGCACCCATACAGCTCATTCAATTTTCAAGGTTCAACAATCAAAAGTTTTGTAGGTATACATTTTTGTACCTATTTCGATTTAATGCCATTATATCCCCAGTTACTGCTAATGTCAATAGCACTTCATGTGTTTTAGGTTCTTTTTTGTACTCTTTTTCATTGATTTTCTGCCAGCTTGTGTTATAATATGGACAAATAGTTATTCATTTCTTGATTTCACTATCTTTAACGGATGTTTATCAGGACTAATGCAGAGGTGACTTTATGAATTTTAATCTGAAACTAAAAAAAATCCGGACATTCCGGAAAATGACACAAAAAGAACTGTCAGAGAAGATCGGACTGACCGATCAGCATAGAATTGTACAATATGAAAAAGGTGTTCGTGTTCCAAAAAAAGATCTGGTTGATAAAATGGCTAAGGCTCTTGATGTTAATCCTTATACCCTCTATGATACCGCTGGACGTGACGCTTCCGAAATGATGGAACTGCTTTTCTGGCTGGATGAATTTAACCCATCTGCCCTGCATCTGTTTCTACCTCGGAAATTTCCTGGTGAAAAATGCAATGAAGTAGCAGACACTTCCGTTTACTATCACGACAATGATAGCTGGCCGGCTCATGCTCCTGTCTGTATGTGGTTTGATTATGGAGTTCTGAATGATTTTCTGAAAGAATGGGTGGTTCGAATGGATGAACTGAAATCCGGTGTGATTACCAGAGATGAATATTTTGAATGGAAAATCAACTGGCCGTATACCTGTGATGATTGTGGAAAACGGAAACCCTCAAAACAGTGGCGGAAATCAAACGAATAGAATTTAGTGAAACTTAGCAAAACTTAAATTCACTGTATTTTTTCTCTTTGCTCAAAAAAGGCACTGCAAACCAATAATTCTATGGTTTTCAGTGCCTTTTGTTCTATACACTAAGTTTCCAATTTGCTGCTTCCGTCTGCAGACCAACCAGCTTACGATATAGACCATTTTTCTTCATAAGCGTATCATGGTTTCCTTTTTCTGCCACAACACCTTTATCCAGAACAACGATCTGATCCGCTGCTTCAATCGTTCTCATCCTATGAGCGATTACCAGAACTGTCTTCCCACTGACTAGTTCAGATATCGCTTCCTGTATCTGTGTTTCACTGTCCACATCTAAAGAAGCAGTTGCTTCATCCAGTAAAATAACAGGTGCATCTTTTAAAAGTGCACGGGCAATGGAAAGACGTTGGCACTCCCCGCCAGAAAGCGTAGAACCATTTTCTCCGATTACCGTCTGATAACCCTGCGGCAATTTTTCGATAAAATCATGACATTTTGCAGCCTTTGCTGCAGCAATAACATCCTCATCACTTGCACCTTTTCGTCCGACACGGATATTTTCCATAATTGTATTATTGAAAAGAACAACATCCTGAAAAACAATCGAAAAATCTTTCATCAATGCGACCGGATCAATTTTTGCGATATCTGCACCACCAAGTGTAATTTTCCCACCATCCACGTCATAGAATTTAGCTGCCAGTTTTGCTATGGTGCTCTTACCACCGCCGGATGGTCCTACTAATGCAGTCACCTGTCCCTGTTTTGCAGTAAAAGATACATCTTTTAAAACTGTTTTTCCTGTTTCATAAGAAAACTTCACATGGTCAAAAATCACATCATATCCTTTGGTGTGATACTCTGTCTGCCCGTTTTCTAACGGATATTCCTGGATTTCTTTCAAGCGTTTTACCTGTAAATTCACACCAAAAAGTTCTGCCATATTCGCCATAGCTCCAGAAAGTGGATCATACAGACGGGAGGCTGCGATCAAATATAGAATATAAGTAAACAGATCAATTTTTTCCTTTAAAATCAGCGAACTTCCCACAACAATAACCGTTGCCAGTCCAAGCCGTAAGACCATCTGACCGGTTGTAAGAAGACTCGCACTGACCATTTCACTGGAAATCTGCGCTTTTTCTGCTGCATCCAATTTCGCATCCAGTTTCTCCAGATAAGTTTTCTCCTGATTACATGCCTTAATATCCTGTACCGTTTCCAGACATTCCTGTATTCCTTCTGACAAATCAATTCTTGTTGTCATATATTTCTTTGCAAGCAGTTCCTGCCACTTGCGTGAAAGAAGAACAATTGCAAATGCCACCGGTGCAACCCACAAAAGAGCAATTCCCATTTTCCAGTTCATAACAAGAAGTACCAGACACACAATACTTGTAGAAATAAGTGCTCCAAAAAATTGCGGAACTGTATGGGAAAACGCATGCTCAAAACTGGCACAGTCGCCCATAATTGTACTTGTCAGATCAGCAAGGTCACGTTCATGGAAAAATCCAAGCGGTAACGTCCTGAGCTTTTCTGCAAGTGTAATGCGTCTACGTTCACTTTCCTCATAGGTACCAATATAGGCTTTTGTATACTGCAGATAATGAAGGACAAAAATAATCACTAAAATGATAATTCCAACAACTGTATATCCTGCAAATCCTGCCACTTTTTCTTCCATTCCAAGAGCCATAGGAAGCATCGTATTTAATACTATTGCAAGTAGGGCAACCGGGAGCATCAGACTGATATTTGCCAGTACAGAATAAACAATTGCTTTAAAAAGATCCTTTGCACCCTGGACACTCAGAGCGTATTTTTTCTGTAATCTGTTAATCATGATTTTCCTCCTTTCTCACAGTCGTTCCAACCTTCCAGATAATCTGTGTCTGATATTCTTTCCACATGGATGCGTAGACACCATTCTGTTTCAGCAATTCATCATGATTGCCTCGTTCTATTATTTTTCCATCACCAAAGACCAGAATCATATCTGCATCCTGAATCGTGGACAGACGATGTGCAATCATAAGTACTGTTTTTCCGCTGGTCAGTCCTTCAAAGGCAAGCTGGATCTGATGCTCATTTTCCGCATCTGCAAAAGCTGTCGCTTCATCAAGTATAATAATTGGTGCATCTTTCAGAATTGCACGTGCTAATGCAATCCGCTGATTTTCACCACCCGACAGATAGGTTCCTCCACTTCCAACTATAGTATCCAAACCATTTGGAAGTCTCTCTATGATATCCTGACATTGTGCTGCTTCTGCCGCTCTCATCACTTCTTCACGTGTGGCATCTGGCCTGGAAGCTCTGATATTTTCAAGTAAGGTATCATTGAAAAGACGGGTGTTCTGGAACACAAATGCAATCTGATCCATGAGGTCATTTTTAGCAATCTCACGAACATCCACACCACCCACTAAGACGTCTCCTTCCTGCACATCATAAAAACGTGGAATCAGACTGGCCGCTGTAGATTTGCCACTACCGGAAGCTCCGACTAATGCAATTTTCTTACCATCAGGGACTTCGAAGCTTACATGATACAATGCTTTTTTCTTAGCACCTGGATAAGTAAAAGAAACATCCTCGAATACAACAGAAGCATCCTTTGGCTGTTTTTGTGTATTTGATTCTTTAAGCGGTTTTTCCTGCAAAATTGCTTCTATTCTGCTTACTGCACTTTTTGCCGCCATTAACTGTTCGCTTGCAAACATGATTCGATTCATCATTGTTGTACAAACTGGCGTAAACAGACTGTAAAACAGGAAATCTAAAAACAGTTTCTGACGATCCGCCTGTCCACTTGCTGCCGAAAAAAGCATCAGTGCAGTCGGGATCAGCAAAATAAAAGTTCCATTTAAAGTAATGTTAAATCCCGTCAATGGGATACGACAGCAGATTGCATATCCACTGGCATATTTTTTGTATTCTTCAATCGCTGCATGAAAGTTTTTGAATGAGTAAATGGTTTGCTGGAATACCTTTACAACCGGGATTCCACGAACGAATTCTACCGCTTCTTTATTCATATTTTCCAGTGCGGTCATGTATCCCGACATAAAATCGGCATTATCTCCACCCATCATTTTCTTTAAGAAAAATACACTGATTGCCAGTGGAATCAAACAACAGATTCCAAGTCTCCAGTCAAAGACAAACAACAAACTGATGACTGCAACCGGCATAACAACTGCACCGGTCAGATCCGGCAACTGATGTGCCAGAAACCCTTCGGTCAGTCCAGCATTGTCATCAATAATTTTCCGAAGTCTGCCACTGGCATTCTGACTGAAATATCCAAGCGGTAACGTGACAATATGGTGCATTGCCTCTTTTTTCATATTGGTAGCTGTACGAAATGCTGCCAGATGCGAACAACATAATGCTACAAAATATAATAAAATACTAAGTAACGAAAATGCTACTGCAAGCCACGCATAATGCCCACTGGAAGCTGCCAGTGACAAATCTCCCTTTTTCATCGCATACAAGATATCCCGAATCACAAACCAGATACAGACAAATGGAATAATAGAAAGCACCGTGGATATTCCTGCCAGAATGCAGCTGGCAATAGTCAACCAATGACGTTTCCCTGCAAATCCCCACATCCGGGATAACTCGGCATTTTTCTTTTTGCTCATGACCTTATATCCTCCTCAAAAAGCCGGTGGCATCAGAATCTCTCCGATTTCCACCGACTCAAATTTATTTTCACTATTCAGACAGATTCTCTTTACAGAATAACTGTATACAGTTCTCAACATCGGCTTTCGTATAGTCAACAGAAATTCCTGCTGCCAGCCAATAAGCATATTCACCTGCATCATATTTTTCCAATGCATCCAGGTCACTTCCATATCTGAACTCAATGTGCCATGTAGTTTTCATCGTATCCGGAGCGATACAGAAATAGGTAAACTCGCCGGAATCAGCATCATCACTTTCGTAGATGTACAGACCACGCGTTTCTTCCATACCTACGTAATGATAAGAATGACTGAATACATCATTCCCCTCTTCATCCACACCAGATATTGTTGTTCCGTCAAACGTGAACTGATCTATATTCTGTAAAAATTCACAGTCGTATGCCATATTTCCATCCTTGTAGGTTTCCACTGCTTCTTCACCGGTGACTGTTCCAGTTACCATAGAAGACATTTTTTCAACAGCCGCCTGAGCATTATCCTCTCCTACAATTGCAGCACTGTCATCGAGCCACAGCTGATCGTATTCATCTGCCAGAATAACCGGCCACAGTTCCTGATAAGTACCTTTCAGATCGCATAAAAGCTGATCTGCTGCATCCTGATTCTCATCAGTTTCACTTTCCTTCTGTACGCTTGTAGTCTGTTCTTCTGTAGCACTGTTTTCTGTTTGCTTTGTTTCAGATGTGCTACTGCTTGTATTTCCACATCCCGTCAATAAAGAAATAGACAAAGTTGCTGCTAAAAACAAACTTGTTAATAATTTTCTCTGTTTCATTATAATCCTCCTAAATAAAAAATATGTATTAGTCAGTCTTATCTAACCAATGCATATTTTATCTGGTACTAATATGAAACTCAATGACCTGGCAGACTAGTTTCTATCCAATCAGACATTCTTTTTATACTCCGTTGGTGTCATTCCATATTCACCTCGAAATGCCGAAGTAAATTTATTGGGATTTGTATATCCGATTTCTGTTGCGATTTCACCTACAGATAAATTCCCCTCCCGTAATAATTTTTCAGCAATTTGTAAACGATAAGTCCGGAGATACGCATAAACAGGTGCACCATACATTCCCTTAAAACAACGTTTCATTGCCGTAGGTGATATTTCAAAACGCTCTGCCAACTCCTCAATTGTATAATGTTCTTTGATATGTCCTACAATAAAATCATGAATCTGTCTGGTACAGTTCCTTTGCGATTTTGAGAAATAAACATAGTCGTTCTTAATCCTGTCAAAATCCATTTCTGTTAGTATCAATAAAAGCTCCAGAAGCTTTATTCTGATATAACTAGGCTTTATATGTTCCTGAACAGTATATAATTCCGAAAATATATGTTGGACAGTTTCATTTGCACGAACCATATAAAAATCCTGTTTTCCTGCAAACTCTGAAATTCGAGTAAGATTAATAGAAAGAAGTTTCAAGATTCTTCTCATCTCATCTGTAATTTCTTCCAACTCAATCGTTATCGTTATCCCATGATAATGGGAAGTAGGAAATGTTGATGTATGTGATTTCTTATGCAAGGTACAAATGGATAAATTTCCCGCTGCCATATAGCAATAACTACGCTCTCCAAACGCACACTCACACCGCCCCTCCCGACAATAATTAATTTCAATAAATCCAGGACGTGGACTCTGCATCTTATTACAATATTCCATATGCATATCATTATAGACCAGCTCCATTCCTGGAAATGTCTGATATACGGCGATATCTCCTGTACCACTTTCATTCTCAAGATGAAATCTTGAACATATAGCATCTTCTTTTTTTCTCCGGACAGAAGATCCATATAAATCAACACTTCTGAAATCCGATTCCACTTCCGAAGACGCAAAAAGTATATCTCCAGCAACCTTATATGGATTGTCCTCTGTTGTTACTGTTCTCATATTACACCTGTCCACTTTCTTCCGCTGCTTTTCTTACTTTTGTCTCCTCTTTCATAAAACATCATAGCTTATCTCCTTCAGCAATTAGTTTTATCTAACTTTCTCATATAAAAAAATGTTACCTTATAAAGCTCCAGTCCCTACAATAGGTAACATCGTTTGAGTTTCTATACTCTTTCAGTGTAACACCGTTAGGACTGACTGACAAGAAAATATAGAAATTCATTATAGCAAATAAATTCGATTTATTGTTCAATAGCCAACATTCTTATTATTCAAGTATATTCTAATCAGAACAGCCCCTACATTTATGACAAAAATCACAAACAGCAGATTAAATGGCAAATATTCCCGTATCAAGTTTCCTAATACCGCAATAAAGGAAAAGCTGGCTATCAAAACCATTTTATAAATATCATCCCATATCTTTCGATACCGTTCAATTCCGCCCCATACAAGAAATACACCCCCGACAATTCCCGCCATAATCACAGCACTTGAAAATATTCGTTCAAAAACTACCTCTCCCGTAGAATATCCCATATAATCCAGCTGTTCAAACCATATCGCATACTTTCTGCACCAATTAACTGGCAACATGATCAGTTGCATTAAATCCCTTTGAAATGCTCCATTCTGAATAAGTGAAAAGAATATGACACAAAGATATCCCCAAGCCCAGAAAAACTGTATTTCTTTCATATACTCTATTTCCGATTTTGCTTTTCTCCTGGCTTTTTGTATCTCCATATCTGCCCGTTTCTTTTCCCTTTCAGCCTGATACTCTGCCTGTCTTGCCTGTTTTTCTGCTTCTTCCTGTTTTTGCTGTGCCTGTTCAACCGCTTTCACCGACGATTGGTTCACCTGTGTCTGTAATTTAGAGTTCTGGTCCCGAACGTCTTTTATTTCTTCTTCGAGCTGCTCTTGCTCGTTCCTGCTCATTAAGCCATTTCTGTTTCTCAGATCGTCGTTGCTCTGCTGAAGCGACTGATTCAGCTTCTGCGTTTCGGACAGTTCGGTTGTCAGACGCTGAATTTCTACGGTTGATTTCCGAATTTCTTCTCGCAATCTCTGCCTGTCGGATAAGATTGTCTGTTTCTCTTCTTCCAGTGTCTGTATCTGCTTTTTCTGTGTTCGCATGAACTCTTTCGCTTTTTCGAAACTTTGTACGAGAATATCCCTCTCCACTTTGAGCTTGATCGGTGATTCCTCTGGTGTCTGTGATGGCTGCGTCAAGCTCTCTGTAATAGTTTCTGAGTTCTTCGTTTGCTCTGCTGTCTCTGTCGGCTGCAACTCTGGATTTTTCCCTATTTCCATTAAATTCATTCTCCAAGCCCTCCTTGCTGATGTCCAGATGGAATGTTTTGGATAGATTGCTGTCACGCACTTTCTTTCCATCCTGATTCTGAAATGTGATGTGCTTTCGTTTCT